>Ga0065165_1000581_pt1 | contig 54008 bp, 79 predicted proteins | sample AraplaMF_Cvi_mMF_FD_63813 | JGI IMG/M metagenome (GOLD analysis project Ga0065165, IMG submission 63813) | Arabidopsis root microbial communities from the University of North Carolina, USA - plate scrape MF_Cvi_mMF (version 2) (version 3) | ecosystem: Host-associated > Plants > Roots >...
GAGGCCTGCTCGAAGAAGACGCTTTGACGGCAAGCGGGGCAGGTAAGCTTTCGCATGATCTCAATGCTGCCATAGGTTCTGCACGACAACCACGGGGATCGAAATGGTTTCCGTCGCGGCCGTTCGTCTGGCGCGGTTTGCTGGAGTTGGCTCGATATTGCGGCCATGTTCAAGCGCGCGGTCGCCACGGCCCGCATCGCCAAGCACAGCGAGCGGTCTCCCGCAGAGGCGTGTCAGAGCAGGCCTCGGGTCAGTTTCGAGCGACCTGCGGCGAGACATCCGCCGTTGTCCAGGATCGCGGCGACCCGGGATAAATAGGCAAGCCCTGAAGTGCTTGCTCCCGCGATCAAGCAAATGATCGCTGGCTCATTCGCCGATCCTAGAACAAATGCGGGCCCCGCGAATTGAAGGGCATTGATCGGAGGTGGTGATGTCGAAATTCGTTACCTTGCTCGTCGAAGATGACGTCCTGCAGCGGCAAATTCTCTCGGACGCTTTAAAATGCCAGGGCTACGAAGTCGTCGAATGTAGCTCTGCTGAGGCAGCCGAACTGATCATCGCATCGACGGGTAACGAACTTAAAGCGTTGGTCACGGATCAGAATTTGGCCGGGCACATGACGGGCGTCGAATTGGCGGATTACGCCCGCGGTGAAAATCCTCGTCTAAACATCATCGTCATGTCTGGCAGGGAGGTTACGTCGCTGCCTGCGAATACGACTTTTCTGAGCAAGCCGTTCTTGCCGGAACAGCTGCTAGAAGCGGTTAACAGATAGGCCGACTTCCCGTCGTTCACTCGGTAGACGGCCAAACGCTGAAGCTTTCCGATCAGGAACTAATCGTCACGCTTCGGCCGGCTGGCGTTCGTTCTTAGGGGCCGGATAGTGTTCGATCAGAGCAAAACAGCAACCGATCCATGCATAACATTTGTATAGGCGGATGGTGGTTTGCTGGTGCCATAATCCACTTAGCCAGCGCAACGTTCCGAGTATTCTGAAGGTGCCCACCAATTTCCGAGCGAGGATCGAGGCAGTTCTCGAAGAAAACTGCCGCGAGCTGCATGGAGGCGGCGATCATGAAACTCGCCGTATTGTAGCGGAGAAGTTGCTGGAAGCGGTGAATACCGGCCGCACAACGCTTGGTGAACTCGGCATCGTCGCCCGGAAAGCCGTGGCCGAGATCGTGGCTGGAAGCTCAGACCTGGCTCAAGGATCGTGAAAGTGCGATCAAATCGATCAGCAAAAAGACCCGACACGGAGCGGTCCAATCATGGGCGCGGGCGCTCGGAACGAGCGTCGCAACCACTCGTATAAAGCAGGTTGCCGGCATTTGTGCCGGTTTCTCGCGGAGAGATTTGCAAGATCACGCCCGACTTTCCAGACGTCATTCGGGCTTCCGATTTGAGTAGCGTTCAAAGGCGGTCAGCTTGACGAACGAGATATTGGAGGTTGGCTTTCGGTACACGCGCTCTTGAAGGAAAGCGATCTCGGCCACGATGTCCTCTTCGCCACGCTCGACAAACCAGCATTTCGGTCTGTTGAGCGACCCCGGATGCCATTTGTAACCTCGTTCCTTCAGCATCTCCCGCGCAGCGAACGGGGTGTCGCCGGCCGATATGAGAGCCGTCGTCCGTCGCGCTGACGCGAGCAGCGTCGCGAACGCCGTCGAGCCGCTCCGCGGCAGTTTGCGTCGGAGGACCTCGACGCCGGCGTAGCAGTCGTCGGCGGCCCTATGAGGATCAAAGTAGAAGCCGAAACCGGCTGCGATCTGTCCGAGCTTGGCCCCTTCGAAGCCCTCTGCGGACCAGTCGATCTCCTTCAGGGAGCAGGCCCAAGGCTTCTTTATGAACGTGGGCCAAAGGCGTTCGCAGAAGGCGCGGTCGAACGAGCTGTTGTGCGCGACGACGATGGCGCACTCGCGAACCGCGGTCTCGACGGCGGCGGCGTCGATCGACATGCCCCTGACGGCGGAGTCGGTGATGCCCGTGAGGCGGGACACGGCCTCGGGAATCGGAAAGCCGGGATCGCGCAGACCCGAATAGGCCTGGCCAACCCAAACGATATCGCCGTCGGCGCGGTAGCCGAACGGCACCATCGCAAGTTCGATGACGGTGTCCTTGGTAGCGTCCAGCCCCGTGGTCTCGACGTCGACGAACAGTCCTCGACGGAAGAGATCGGCCGGCACCGGGGCCAGCTCCGGCTCCGCCAGGCGCCTCAGCACGCGATATCGCCCCGAGGTTTCCAGCAGGGCAGCGATATCTTCCAGATCGCCGATGTTGGCGGCTTCCAAGGAATGCCGGCTCATGATCGGATTCCGGACCTTACGAGCAGGTCGGCCACGGCGACGCCGTCGATGCGGCGTGCCCGCAGCAGGATCTCCGATATCTCTTCGAGCATTGGGCGACGCGCAGTCAGCTTGGCGAGACAGCTCTCGGCCGCCTTCTGAAGTTCTTTGTGCGCCGCACGCCTGACTTCGGGATAGGACATGAGCTCCGCGGTGTCGTCGAGCGGTCCGAAGAACAGTAGAGGAGTAGGCCCGGCCAGGCCCAGCGAGCCCACCATGGCGACGGCCGTCGTCGTGAGGAGGTCGAGATCGGAGCCCCTGCGCCCACCGGAACCGTGCGAGTGCTCCGGCAGAAGCAGCCTTTCCGCGGTGCGTCCGGCGATCAGGTTCTCTAGCCGGAGACGATAGTCGGAGTAGGTGCCGGCGAAGGGAGGAGACTTGGTTCGCACCGTGGTGCCACCGCGCTGGCCGACCGGCGCGATGTTGGCGAAGACGTTATCCGGCGCGCCGAAATTGAGCACGTCTATGAGAATGTGACCGGCTTCGTGGATCGCGACCCGCCGTTGCGTATCGAAGTCGCGGTCCTCTTCGGGCAAGACCACGGCGTGCAGGTCCGACAGCGTCATATCTCGCGCGGCGTGACGCGCGATGCGCAGCGCATCCTTGACGATGCGTTCGACGTCGGCGCCCGTGCTGCCGAGCGTTAGCATGCAGACCTCCTGCAGGTCGTCGTTGACGAGCCGTCCGCCGAGCCTGAAGCGATACATCTTTTCGAGATCGTTCAGGTCGGGCAGCCCGATCTTGATGATGCGGTTAAGCCGGCCCGAGCGGAGGATCGCGGGGTCGCACCTGCTGAGATCGTTTGACGCTCCGAGCAGTATCAGGCCTTCGCGACTCGACGTCGCGCCTTCGCGGCCGCTGGAAATACCGTCTAATTCGGAAATTAATCCGTTTACGCAAGCTGTAACGTAGTCCGAGTGCGAATGTCGCAATTCGGATCTGTCGGCGAACGAGTCACATTCGTCGATGAATACCAAAATCGGCCGCGGTTTTGCCCTGGCGGAGGCGAAGAAGTTGGTCATCTCACGTAAAAAGTGGCCAAGGTGCCCGTCGCCTGCGCCCTGAAATTGGCTGTGCGAACAGGACGCCACCTCGAGCTTGATGCCCTGCTCGGCGGCCGAGCGTTGCATGGCCATCGGGAGCGTCGTCTTGCCGACGCCTGGCGGCCCCTCAAGGCACGCGCCGGCATCGATTGCGGACCACGGCATTCCGGCTTTCCACATTTTCAGATCTGTGATCACCGATTTTGCCCAGCTCACCGCCGCGTTCATTCCGTGCAGGTCGTCGAGTGAGATGTCCCGGACCGACGCCGGCATCCGCTTCAAGCCGACGAGGCGGCGGAGCTGTGCGAGGCATTCCTCCGGGGACCGGTCGAACCGAATGCCGATCGAGAGATCGGTGGCGGTGAGCTCGCGTGCGGCATCCTCCTCCAGCAGTTCGCGACAAGGTTTGCCGGTGACCACGCGGATCGCCAGCGCGATGATGCGAGCATCGATGGGCGGCAACACGAGCTTGATCGGGTCAGACTTCATCAGCACGGCCGGCAGGTGCGATTCCGCATCGGGGGAGATCGCTACGAACGGAAGCCCCAGGCACAGAGCCGAGAGAGCCTCCTTCTCGAAATCGCTCGTGTCCTTGGTTTTGCGGGGCTGGGTCATCGTCAAGCTGACCATGTCGAAATCTTCCCGCCGGCCCAAGTTGCCGGTATCCATCACCCGCACGCCCTCCGGAAAGAGGACCTTCTGCCAGTTGCCGATCACCGACTGCAGCAGGTCGCGCTCGGCGACGTCGATGGCGACCAACGGCGCCGCGAGCTTCAACCGATCGAGCGCGTCTTTGCGACCGTCGAACAGGCGGGCGAAGAGGAGGCGGGCCGCGACCTTGGCTGCGGTGACCGGGAACGCGGGACCGGGCTTGGGCCGGTCGGGCAGCGTCTCCACTTCGTCGTCGTCGAGCAGCTCGATGGCGTGGCGGCGGTTGAGTTGCGAGAACGACAGCGGGTCCGAAGCCGTCGACGGCGCCGTCCTTCGGCCCTTGCCGCCATTCTTTGGAGCCGTGCCGCGCCGTTTCATCGCCTTCACGAAAGCGGCGCGCAGCCTGAATTGCGCAGCGTCCCGCCAGTCGTCCCGATAGACCTCGAGCTCCAGCGGACCCATGCCCGCGACGTCCTTGGACGGCGTCGTGTCGTCGGAGGCGGCGACGCCGTCTGGCGCCACGGCCATCTTCGGCAGGGTAGGAGACATCGTGAGGTCATCACCTTGAGGTTCGGCTGAGGTTGAGGTCAGTGTTGTTCGCCGGCGATGGCCAACGACTTGCAGCCCGACGTCGGCGGCGTCCAAGTCACCGACGACGCGAACGGAGAGGCGCTGGTCGCAAGCCTTTGACGCTCAGGTGCCATGCCCTTTGCGGGGCGGCGCGGATCGCTTGAGGCACGAGAGCATGTTCGCCACCATCCACGAGGTGGCGAGCTGCTTGCGAAGCCGAGCCGGGAGCGGCATCTGCCGAAGCTTGATGGAGAGCACGAGCGCCGCGGCAGGGTCGTCGAAGGCGCAGGCCAGCAGAACCGTCATGGCGAAGTCGACCTTGATGCCGATAGTGTCGGGCGACTTGCAGTCGATCACCGTGGCGATGGCGGCCGCGGTGTCGCCCGCGATCGCACGCCGCCACTCAGGGATCGTGGTGGTCGTACCGCGCACGAAGGCCTTCACCTCCGCCTTGAAGGCGTCGTCGAACTCCTCGGCGGGGACGGTCCGCCAATAGCGGAGCGCGGGCGGCCATGCTGGGCGCCGGTGCCGGTCGGGATCGCCGCGCTTGTTGTCGTGGTGGATTTTCAGGTCAGCCTCCATCGGTCGCGCAGCTTGTGCTGCGCGTGAGGTTTGCGATTAATGATGTTGCGTGGATCCTTTCGCTTGAAGATCCACGGCGGGCCGTGCCATGCCTCGCCGGGCCACGCCCCGGCACGGGAAACTATTTGACGAATTCCTCGACCTGGAAGCGGCCGAACTCGGGCGTGTAGTCGCCGAGGCCGTACAAGCCGGCCATGCGGTAGAACGCGACGATGTCCTCGCGGTCGAGGAGCGAGGGCAGGAAGGTGCCGTGGATGACGGCGCTCCAGCCGTCGAACATGGGGCGGGTCCTGACGGTGAGCGAGCCGCTGCTGCGGATGCGGACCGTCGCCCGGTGGCGGAAGCGCTCGTCCTTCCACAATGCGGCGGCGGTCTTGGGACCTTCGTACTGCAGCAGGGCGGCGCCGTCGGCGCGGAAGCCGGCCTTGGTGGTGTTACCCATCCTGGTGGCCTTCGCACCGTCCACGCAGACGCTCTTGATCATGTTCGCCGGGAGGCACGGGGCGCCGTTGTGCAGGTACAGCGAACCGTGGAATTCCAATTCGGCGATCCGCAGATGGTCGGCCTCGGTCTTTTTACCGCGCTTGTCGGTCGCCGCTTCGATCTGCTTGGCGATGGGATCGAGGGGGTCGCCGAGGCGCGAGTTGCGCATCAGCATGGGGCCGATGCCGACCAGACGGAGTGCGATGGGTTCGGTGCTCATGTCTAGATCTCCAAGGGCGCACGGAAGTCGAACAGCGCGGGCGGCGGCGCCGCCGCCGGCGTGGGCGGCGGCGGCTTGAAGGGCAACCGCGCGTACTTGCGGAAGCGCTCCATGCCGGTCACGCCGAGGTGGCAGGGGTGGCAGAGGGTCGTCAGGTCCTCGGCGAGTTCGCAGCGGAAGTTCCGGTAGGTGCGGTGGTGCACCTCCAGCCTGGCCTCTCGCCGTGAGGCGAAGCACAGCCGGCACCGGTGTCCGGAAGCCTCAAGTTCGGCCAGGCGTGCCGGGCTGGTTTGCCAGGCGGCGCTGCTGATGTAGCGTCCGTACGCCGATGCGCGATCGGCGGCGGATTCGGCAGGAGCCTTGGAGCACATGGTGGAGATGGGCGTGTCGTCGGCGGAAATGGCCTGCGCAGGGGTGATCGGCTGCGGCTGGCCGTCGGCGTCGGTGAAGGTCATGAAGGTCCTCGTTCGTTGCGTTGAGAGAACCGTAGCACTTATGGCGCACATGTGCACCAATGATGTCCAATAATGGTTAACGGAAGGCAAATTGCGTCTGCGCGCGTCTGGCTGGGGATCTCGCAGGCTGAACTGGCGCTGGCTTCAAAGGTGGCGAAGCGCACGATCGCCCACCTTGAAAACGGGGGGCGCGTCCCTCACGACCGGACGCTTAAGGCGCTCGTCGATTGCCTTGGGGAGATGGGCGTAGAGTTTTTGATGGAGGGCGCCAACGCGCAGCTAGGCGTCGGCATCCGAGTGAGGCAGGCCAAGTTGCACCCTCTCATTCAGGAGAGCCGGGGCGAGCCGCCACAAGCGTAACGCCGCTTCTTTGCGGTTCAGGGCTGCAGCGCGAGGCCCAGATCCGCTATGTCCCAGAATTCTGACGCCTGATGCCTGAGGCGGTCGTCGACGAGATTGGTCGTGCACATCACCGGACGCCGCACTGTTGAACGGCGGAAATCGGCGACCGAAGTCGCCGTCGCCGGTGACTACGACCAGCTCGTCGACGCAAAAGCCAGCCGCATGGCTTCCACGGCAATCTCTACCCGCGTGCTTCCCTTTGAAACCGGCCGTCCATTTCGATCCGACGATTGTTTCTGCTTTTCTCAATGACCGCAAATCCGTTGCAGGCCAACCAATCCAGCAATGGCCTGTCTCCTATATGCGACGCATTGGCTCCGAGTTGGGCTTAGACGGCGCGGTCGACCCATCCGCGTTGTGTGCAGAAGGCCCGAAGTTTTTGGAAGTCGACCATAATGCTCAGCTCGCAAGCCGCAACCCGCAACGCATCGCCATCGATCAGAGCGGGTCGAATGAGTCATGGGATGCGGACTATCGGTGCTCGCGAACCTGAAACTCGCGATCTCTCCGAAACCGGGGATGGTTGACGCACTCTAGCCAGCCACTAGGAACGGGCCGCCGAAATCAACACCAATGTCAGATGCCAAAAACGCATGTCTGGAACCGCATGCGGGTTCCCGCGTTTCCCACCGATTAAAAGGGGACAATTCGATGCAAGAAGCTCTTGAACGGGTAATGCAGACTTACTCGATGATGGTGAGTCTTACCCCCGAGGCGGAGGCCGAGGCCCGCAAACGAGTTCAGCAACATTTGGTCGGCATTGAGGGGGACGATAACGTGCTGGCTGTAGCGGGGCTCCGGTTTCTCCGCGGGTCGTCGGGGGGAAGAAGGCGTTCCCGTGCTTAAGCGCATTCTCAGTATTTTCAAACGCCCGAGCCCGGAAGAGATCGCGCAGGATTTGCTCCGCGATCTTTTGAAGAGCATCGACAAGATGCGTTGAGCGTGTTCGCTCGCTTAGCTGTGGCATATCAGGATGCCTTCTTTCTGCCAGGCGCCGCGGGTTGTGGGCCGGGGAGCGGGCGCAACCCGATCAAGTCAGGTCGGCGTTTCCTGCCGAGCTTTCGCTGGCATGGGCTGCAATAGAGAAAGCTACGCATCAGTGCGACCTGCCGATCGCGCGGCTGCACGACAAGCGCAAGGTCGATCATCTCGGTGTGCTTGCAGTGCTCGCAGCGCACCTCGAGGAGCGGGAAGCCGCCAGCGATGGCCGCCGCGATCGTCGGCGAAGCGTGGTCCAGTTCGCCGATAAACAGGCTCGTATTCCAGGCCTGGCAGTCGAGCGCGAATGCCGTAGCACGTGCAGAGTCTGCAGCCGCGTGAGCGGCCGCTGCGTCCTCGAGAAGACGTGCGAAGGTGACTTCCGCCTTGTGCATCTCGCGGGCGAAGTGCTTGCGGTCGCCGCCGGACATTGGCGGCGGCCTGATGATGCGAGCGGCGGACATGGTCGCGGATAGAAGCCAGATGCGGCAGCAAGAGTCGAATCCGCAAGATGTTGGGGGATGGAATAGCCTATAGCCGCTATCGGCAGCAGGCTCTGTTCAATCCCCTACAGGTTTCGACGCGTGCACCCTGATCTCCACCGCCTTCGCATTGAATCGGTGACGGAGTGCATTGTCTGGAACTGGCCTTTGGCCGACTTCCGTGATGTTCAACGGTTCGTCCGCTTGTGACCCGAAGCGGACGTTTACCGTCGCCAGCTACTGAGCTTCAACGTATCGGATGATGCGCTGGTTCTGGACATTCGCGACCAATTCATCCGTGCGGGATAAAAGGCGACGCAGCAAGGCGATGGATTTGCCTCGTTGTATCCCAAGGCCAAATCAATCGTTGGAGTGCCGCCTCAAGCGCTCTGGCGACGACGTTCGGTGCAGGCATGTTCTGCGCATAGAGTTGGACGAGGCTAATTCCGCCCGTGGAGGCCACGAGCGGCATGGCCGATGATATGTTTTCACCTTCATACTTCGCCTTGAGAGCAATGCCGACTCGAGATGCGTAGTTCTGCATGACATCCTGCAAGACAGGCTATGTTCTTGCCGAGCTGACATAGATCTCGCGGGCGAGATCCTGCGGACGAATCTTTTTCCGTGACGCGAGGCGGTGTTCGGCCGGCAGCACGGCAATTGGGGCTCCTTTGCCAATATCTTGAAAACGACGCCGTCGTTGTCTTTTTCCGGAAAGGAAAGCTATGTCCACCTTTCCGCGCATCTATGCCAGTGCGAGTTCTGGCGAGGATTGCGTACTGAGCTTGACCTCGACATCGGGAGCTTCCTCGCGGAGGATGCGCAGCAACTGGGGGAGCAACATCAACGGTCTCGGTACCGGATGACCTACCTCGAGCGCGTCAGTGGCTCGAAAAGGCCTCAGCGGCCAGCGACGCTTGGTCAATTAAAACACTCGCCCAAATGAACGCGAAAAAGTAAGTGCGTCGATTTGCAAAGCCGTGCTTGCTGCTCAGACGCCCAAAACCAGAGCGGGACCTGTCCCGTAAGGCTCCGCTGAATTGAAGCGAGCTCAGCCTGGTGCGCCTGCACCATTTTCGGCCGGACTGTGATTATTCGGCCACATCCATTTGAGGTCCCTGTGCGTTGTTCGGTGGGCAAACGATCAACGCGTGCCGTCTTATTGGGGATTAAACCATATGAAAACGCTCCTGCCATCCATCGCAATCGGTGCACTTCTTCTCGGAAGCACGTCAGTTTTTGCTGCCGATCTTGCGGCCCGTCCTTACACCAAGGCGCCGCCCATGGTTGCGACAATCTATGATTGGAGCGGTTTTTACATCGGCGTGAACGGCGGCTGGGGCCAAAGCCATGACTCCCGCTCCTTCGATCCAACTGCAACACTGTTCGGCAGCTACGATCCGAACGGCGGCACGGTGGGCGGACAAGTCGGCTATCGCTGGCAGAGCGCCCAGTGGGTGTTCGGTCTGGAGGCTCAGGGCAACTGGGCTGACATTTCGGGCAGCACGCCCAACCTCATTGCGCCGGGCGGAGCGGTCCGTTCGAGGATGGATGCGTTTGGTCTGTTCACCGGTCAAGTCGGCATGGCCTGGAACAACGCATTAATCTACGTCAAGGGTGGTGCGGCAATCACCGATCGCAATTACGAATTTCTGGCACCGGGTGGCGCACTGGCTTCTTCAACTGGCTACGGCACCCGCCTTGGGGGCACTGTCGGCGTCGGTTTCGAGTATGGCTTCGCGCAGAACTGGTCGTTCGGTGTAGAGTATGACCACATTTTTGAGGGTAAACACAGCGCAACCTTCACGACGCCTGCCGGCGTAAGCTTCACCGGCTTCAGCTCAGGCGGCGATACCGACCTGGTTCTCGGGCGATTGAATTACAAGTTCGGCGGTCCCGTTCTCGCGCGCTACTGATCGGTGCCTTAAACGTTAAGCAGAAGCCTCGGGCCTAGGTCCGAGGCTTCTTTGCTTTGAGCTCATGGCCATGCCAATCGGCGAAGCCGACAGCGCTCGCTTCGCGCAACCTCCAGGCCATGTTTCACGGCGCTCAGTGCGTTCCAGCATCGGAACATTTGCCATTTTATCCCGTTGGATGGGTCCATTACGAAATGAGGAACTCGGATATGAAGAAGAAACTTGCAATCGGATGTCTGCTGGCCGCGACGACGGTGACCGGGGCCTTCGCTGCCACCACTGTGCTGACAGCAGCGCCGACGGAAAGCTGGACTGTGACAAACTATTACAAGCAGGCCGTGTACGATCCGAAGGAGAGCAAGATCGGCGACATCGACGACGTCCTCGTCGACAAATCGGGCAAGATCGCGGGACTCGTCATCGGGGTGGGCGGATTCCTCGGCGCGGGCGAGAAGGACGTTATCGTACCGTTCAACGCCGTCAAGACTGCGAAGAAGAACGACAAGTGGTGGTTGACCCTCGACGAAACCAAGGACGACCTGAAGGGTGCCCCAGGCTTCAAGTACGATCGGGCCAGCACCACTTGGGTGCCGGAAAAGAAGTAACGGGACATCGCGGAGGACGAGTGCGCGCGAAGCGCTCGCTCTCCGATACAGGCGTGGAAATCTCGGTTTGTGCGGTGCGGGAACCGTTCACCTGAGCCACTACTTTCGTGGCGGAGGTTCTGCCGATGACCCCGTCTGCCCAGATTGCGCACAACGGACGCCAACGAAGGCTGCTGGTAGTGCTCGCTTTGGGATTCATCGTCTTCGCGGCTGCCGCGGGCGCTCTCTACTACATTCTGCTGCCCGAAACCCTCCGTATCGCTGTGGGCCCCGCAGGCAGCGACGACCATCGGGTGGTTGAGGCGATGGCCGATGCCTTCGGCGAGGAGAGCACGTCGGTCAGGCTATCGCCGATCACGACCGAAGGCGCGGCCGAGTCCCTCGCTCTGCTTGGCGCCGGCAAGGCCGATCTGGCGGTCGGTCGCGGCGATCTGAGCATGCCGACGGATGCGCAGACGTTGGCAGTGTTGCGGAAGAACTACGTCGTCCTTTGGACGCCGTCTGGACGTCCGGGCAAGGACTCCCGGAAGAAGACAACTGGGAAGATCTCGGAGATCGCCGATCTGGCAGGCCACAAGGTCGGCATCATCGGAAGGACCGGCGCCAATCTGGCGCTTCTGCGAACGGTTCTGATCGGCTCCGGCGTGGAGCCCGATAAGGTCGCGACGGTCCAATTCGGGACCGACCAGATCGAAAAACTCGCGCAAGACACTACTATCGACGCCTATCTTGCGGTCGGTCCGCTTGATAGCAGGATCACGGCCGACGCCATCGCCGCAACATCGCGATCGCGTGGAGTTCCGAAGTTTCTTCCTGTCGATGCATCCGAGTCCATCGCCTTGAAGCAACCGCGGTACGAAGCCGAGGAAATTCCCGGCAGCATATTCAGCGCCAACCCCGCTTGGCCCGCGGACAAAGTCGACACCATCAGCGTCAGCCATCTCATTGTCGCCAGAAGGACGCTTTCCGAAGCCAAGGCGGCCGCCTTCTATAGGCAACTTTTTGCTGTCCGCGACACGATCACGCGACGCGTCGCCGGTGCCGCGCATATCGCCAAGCCGGATACTGAGAAGGAGGCGGAGCCCTCCATACACAGAGGCGCTGCTGCGGTCATAAACGGGACCGAGCGGACCTTTCTGGACAAGTACAGCGACTACTTCTGGTTCGCCCTGTTGCTTCTTTCCGGCATCGGTTCAGCGGCCGCTTGGCTGCGTCGCTACTTAAACAGGGACGACCGAGACGACGATGCCGGCCACCGGAACCGTATCTTCGCCCTGATATCGAAGCTCGAGGAAGCTGGGTCCGAAGATGACCTAAGGGCAGCCCAACGAGAAGTCGACAGTATCATCGGCGAAACGCTACAGTGCTACGATGACAGAGCGATCGAACAGGACGACATGGTGGCATTCGAGCTTAGCCTTCATCTGTTCGACCATGCCGTCGCCGAAAGGCGGACGGCGCTTGAGAGCGGTCCGGGTGGTCCGGCAAGACGCGCAGGCACGCCAATGGCGTTACGTCCGTAAGCTGTGAGGGTACGATAGCCTTGCCATGATCGGAAGTGGTCGATCCTGACTTGCGGGGTGTTCCTCCGAACCGGCTGTGTTTTCAGCGCGACCGCAAAGCGTCACCGGATACTTCACGCAGACTTCCGCCGCGCGCCGGTGGCCGGTTTCTTGGCGGCAGCCTCCTTCGCCGGCTTCTTGCCGGCGATCGGCATCAGCACCTCCTTCTGGCCGGCGCTCGCCTTCTTGCCTCTCTTGGCCCTCCTCTTAGAGGCGGTCGACCTCAAGGCAAGAACAGGCCTACATGTCTGGATGTCGATCACATAGTTGGAGCAGGATATTGCCGCCATCGAGGCGAGATTGCAAATCCTGTCCGATCCTGCGGCGCGATAGGGCACCCTCGAAATTTTCGCCCTGCCGCACCTTTCAGAACGACAGGGCTGAAGGTGGATAGAGCGAGGCGGAGGTGCGTTCCGGTGTCGCCAAGGACCTGCTTTCCATGATGCTTGCGGCGCGTTCCCGCAGATGCGGCGCGAAGAGCAGGGAAGTTGCGATTGGGCCTGCGCGAGATCAGCTAAGGGCCATTGTTGTCGGAACGCGCGCCAATGATCAGCGGGCAGAAGCGAAAGTTATGCAACCGCCGCGATGGTTCGGCTGTCGGGACATGGGCGCGGAGACAGCTCGCGTCTCAGGCCGCGGGAACCTGCAACCTCTTCGGTCAGCACCAAGAAATGTTTCAGTTCGGCTTTGCCAAACGCTGTCGAGATCGCGACATCGGCGGCGTCTCGCCCGCGCGCGATTACGATGCGTCCAATGCGACGTTGATTGTGTCGCGCGTCAAATGTGTACCAGCGACCGTCGAGAAAGGCTTCGAACCAAGCGCTGAAGTCCATCGGTGCCGGATCGCGAGGCACCCCGATGTCGCCGAGATAGCCCGTACAATAGCGGGCCGGAATATTCATGCATCGGCAGAGCGTGACGGCGAGATGAGCGAAATCCCGACAGACGCCCCGGCGCTCCTCATGTCCCTCGAACGCAGTCCGGTCGCCGCGAGCGTGCTGATATCCGAACTCAATACGATCGTGCACGTAGTCGCAAATCGCCTGCACTCTTTGCCATCCGCCCTCGACGCCGCCGAATTGCGACCATGCGAGATCGGTCAGTGTTTGGGTGTCGCAATATCGGCTTCCCAGCAAAAACCTCAACGTCTCATCGGGGAGCTGATCCACGTCGATTTGACGCGCTCTTGGCGCGACGTCGTCCGGCAATCCGCTGTCGGAAATGACGAAGCGGTTCGATATCTCAAGCAGACCGGTTGGTGCCACCAGTCGCGTACACACGTTGCCGAAGCTGTCCAGATAATCGCGCTGACGGACCGCGCGCGAGAAGCGTATCGCATGCTCGCTCCGGAGGTCGCCCATTCGGGAAGGGTGCACGCTGAGCATGAGCACCATAGGAACGTCCTGGGTACAGTTGAACGAAATCTTGTAACCAGCTTCGATGTCCATGGGACCCTGCCTCATTGCATTGGTGAGGCGATAAGACCGGAGTCGCCCGGAGGTTCCGCGCGCAAGCTGATGAAATTCAAGGCAAATGAGACGCGGAATATGGTGGTTTTCAATCGCCGCGTGGTTAGACTTTGATTGGGCGACACAGTTCATGACCATATTCACCGTTCATCACACGACGACCTATCTCTACCGCAATCCCGTGCGGCCGGGGCGCCACCAACTGCTTTTTCGCCCGCGGGACAGTTTCGATCAACGCTTGTTGGGCTACACGCTCGACGTTTCACCGCAGCCGGCCGAGACGCGCTGGATCCACGACGCGTTCGGCAATTGCCTCACGCTCGTCGATTTCGACCGTAAGGTCACTATGCTGCGTTTCGAGACCGAAATCCGGGTCGATCATACGCCCGAAAACGCGCCGGACTTCCGCATCGAGGACTACGCCAAGACCCACCCCTTCAGCTACGACGACGAGGAACTACCCGACCTCCAACCGTACGTTCGTCTTCACCATGAAGATGGAGCCGTGGTCGAATGGCTCGACAAGTTCGTCACGCGGGCAGCTGCTACTCCCACCGGCGAACTCCTGATGACTTTAAACGAAGCCGTGGCTCAGAGCTTTTCCTATCAGCGACGGTCAGCGAGAGGGACCCAGACGCCTGCCGAAACGATCTCGAGGCAGGAAGGAACTTGCCGGGACTTCGCCCTCCTCATGATGGAGGCGGCACGCTCCCTCGGCTTTGCGGCGCGGTTTGTAACCGGCTACGTCTACGTCCCTGATCGGGACGGCCCGGTGCGGCTGGGTGGCGGGGCAACGCACGCTTGGTGCCAAATATATCTGCCGGGCTCCGGGTGGGTCGAGTTCGATCCGACCAACGGTATTGTCGGAAACCGTGATCTGATCAGGGTCGGCGTTTCCAGGACGCCAGTTCAGGCTATTCCGCTCTCGGGAAGTTATTGGGGCAACGCCGACGACGAGGCCGGCATGGAAGTGTCGGTCAACGTGAAGACCGCTTGAAAAAGACTTGGGTCGCCGAATATCGCCCGCACGCGTGACGCAACTCGTAAGGTCGCTCGAAAGCATCCTGCTGCCAATGAATCTCCATAGAGGTTTGCCAGCTCGTTATTACTACACCCAACTTTTCGGTAGCTGCAGGGGTCGAAACTGATGCAACGGCCACCTGATGAGACGGCTTCGCAGCTGATTTCGATCGGCGAGGCGGCGCGGAAGCACGGGGTCAACAATCCACGCGGAGCCGTCCGCATCCCTCTGAGCTCACGTTCCTGCGGTTCAGCACCCGCGGCGTCTCCTTAAACGGGACGACCTTTCCGCCGGCAGGTTTGGGTCAAGATCTGGGTCAGGAAACTCAGGGTGTAAGCCGTGATTTAAGCAAGACGACGACAAGCAGATCCGTGCGCGCGAGGCGGTGCGGACTGGTCTTTGGTGGCGGAGGATGTGGGGCGCACGCAGGCTGCTGCCGATCTCGATACAGCTTAATTCGACGGCGGCAGGTCAAGGATAAATCCTGACCCCACATCCGGGCGAACTATTTATGCGGTTCAGCGTTCTTCACGCCAAAGAAGGGAACGACAACTATGCCGATAGATATTCGCACAGTAATCCTGAGCATCGCTTTTGTAGCTTCTTCGATCGTCGTTGCGCTGGCGGAGCCAAATAGCGAAGGCCGCGCTGACGCGACTGAGAAACTTTCGGAGGCTCGCCCAATTCGAGTGATACTCCCCGCGCCTTGGGAACCGGCTACGTCAAGTCCGAACGCGCCGCAAAAATAGAATCGTTGCCTGTTCGCTCAGCACCCTCGAAATGTCGTGGGAACGAACAGGTCGGCTGCCCGGTTATACGCGAGAGGAAGCTGAGAGGAGATCCGCGATGGACTGGAACCGTGTGGAAGGCAATTGGAAGGAAATGAAAGGCAAGGTCAAAGAGCAGTGGGGCAAACTCACTGACGATGATCTTGATGTCATCGCCGGCAAGCAGGACCAGCTCGAAGGTCGCCTGCAGCAGCGGTACGGTTACGCCAAGGACCAGGCGAAGAAGGAAGTCGATAGCTGGTACGGTCGCCAGACCTGGTGATCGTTGCCACTAGCGCTCGAGCGCCCGTTCAGCGATGCTGGGCGGGCGCTCTCGCGTTTTCAGGCTGCAACCAAGCCTTTGATTGCGGGCGATCCTGCGATACTCCGTTCAATGGCCGCTACTCGTCGATATCGTCGACCATGACCGCGGCAGAAACCCGCATGACGAGTCTGCGTCGATTCCTGACCTCGATTTTTGAAAGCCACGCAGCGTTTTCCACTGTGCCGTCTAAAATCTTCTGCCCGAGAAACTCTAGGGCAAGCCGGCGTGCATGGCCTTTGCTCGGAAGCTCGACACCATTGTCGTCGATCCTGATGCTGTCTCCGCTGTGGAGATCGAAATAGTAGGTGTCCATCGCGAAGAAAACATCCCGAAGGTCACGCCGTTCCTCAGCACGTTTTAAGGCGGGATACCCAAGAATTGAAGTGGCAACGAACGCGAGGCTCATTTGCGCGCTGAGCTGTATCGCCTCATTCTTGCCGCGGCATGGGTGGGTCACGCCACTCTAGCTCGGTGCCATCAGGTAACTCCCCTGAGCTATAAAAGGCCTTGCCATCCTCCCGCACGACAAAAGGATCGCCACCGGCGTCGCCCAAACGTCCTTCGACAATTTTCAGAGCTTCGGCAATCGCGGCCTGATCGTTTGTGGCTTCTTCCAGCTTATGCGGGAGGACGCCGCCGCCTGCAGAGAAAATTGTGAGGGTGTATGCCATAACCGAGTATCGCCGAACCGAACGCCTATGCCAAGCGCTCAAGAGCCGAAGCGCAACCATTGCGGTGTAGGGGGATGGTAGACCGCAACCGGTCATCACACGCAAAACGACTCTTAAGGCCGCGACCCACTACCTGTACGAGCGCGAAAGTGTACATATCCGCCTTTTCGCTTCGTCCGAATGCGTTAGTGGGAACAGTCGGAGACCGGCTGCATTGAGCGACATCGTCGAAGACGAGAAGGTGGGGCTTCAACGGCCTTTCAGCGGAGTTAGTCATGAAGTTCAATTCGGGCGTTAGAATTGGAGCAGGAGCACTGCTCGGAGTGGCGGTCGTCTTTGCGGCCATGCTTATGATGCGCTCGCCTGGCGAGGCAGAGAGCGTTGCGCAGAAACCTACAACAGCCGCAGTCGCTTCGGCCGCAGGGGCCACTATTTCCCCCACTGAAGCAAAGCTGAAGGTGGAGCCAACGGGCTACCGGTGACCTTCCATGGAAATGCGACTGTTACGAAGTAAGAGCAATTCGACCCCCGTTATGGCGTTGACGCTCATCGCTGGCGTTGTGATTTTGGCCGTCTTCTTAATCGGTGTTCTTTGGGCGCTAATTGTCCTGATCCCGTTTTATGCGTATCTCGGAGTGGCGATTTACTTCGCATGGCAAGCCACCCGTAAGCGCGACGACTATGCAGCGACGATGCGGCGTGAGGTCCAAAGGCAACGATCCTTTAACGATCAGGAAATGCGAGCGTGGCTTGCGGTGCTCGAAGTAGATCAGCGCAATGGCGCGAAGCGAGACCGGGCATTACGGCACTTCGATAATATCAGACAGCCACCACAAAACAGGGCCTGAAGTTTGCTTCTTGTCGTATGTTCGCCGCCGGAGCAGACCACGCGATCAGAGGAGTCTCAGCCTCTCCGTTCAAAACGGGTTCTTCGGAGGCACCCGCTCGACCAGCCGGGCACCGGTCCAGACCTCAAGCATGAATGAATCGGATAGTTCGCGCGCATGGAGTGAGGCGGCGGCGTCGTCTTCAAACTTTCCATGCGACGGCGGCCCAAAAATCTTACCGTGCTCGTCTAGAAGGTAAAAACGATATTCGCGCATGAAACCCCAGTTTCATCGGCAGTCATGAACCGATGCAGCCTCCGACTTCAAAATTGTATGAGGAAACAAATTGCCGCTGGCCAAAAGTGAACACAACGCCGAAATTTAATGTTGATCCTCGCACGCGATGAAATCAGCTTCCTAGGCAGCACCATCAGGAACACGAAGATAAAGCAAAAAGTCCTATTTTTGGCGGAGCAGAGGAGGAGACGATGAGTGATCACGACGCGCCCAGAATGGATCCCACGCTGATGGAGACTCCGCCGAATGTAGCTGCGCAACTTGGCATGGCAGCAGCTTCGACAACCAAAAAGCAGGCGGCTTCAGCAGCGGAAAATTGGGCGAGAATAATCCGTTCGACGGTCCGCGAAGCGCCACTTGCGTCTTTGACTGTCGGCTTTCTTCTGGGTTTCCTTATCGCTCGACGGTAGAGTTCGCACCTTTCGTCGAAAAGGGGGGCACGGCTGACGGCGGCGCAAGGCATCTGGGTCGAGCCGAAGTTCTTCGCTGAGGTTGAATACCGGGACATCACCTCAGAAGGTTTGCTGCGCGCCATTCGTTTAAGGGCTTATCAAGGAAGGAGCCTACTTCCTCACAGCCTCAAGAAACTGTTCCGGGAGAAACGGCTTGTGGAGGAAGACCGCGCTTTTTGGGATCGGTTGGGGCCACCTACCCGACATCAAAATGATGTTGAGTTGCGGAAACTTGCTTAGCGCATAATCGGCCAACTGAAGCCCGGTCATGGGGCCTGCGAGATTATGATCGGTGACGAGGGCCGGTAGCTCCGCCCCGGTCGAGGCGATAATCAGCTCGGCCGCTTCGGCTGTGGAGCACTCGACGACCTCATAGCCTTCGTCTTTGAGAAGGGCGGACAACATCTCCCGCTGGAGAGGGTCGTCCTCCACCAGCAGCATGACAAACTTGGACATGCCGAGCATCTCGCATTTTTCTGTTAATGCGATTTCTTGATATTTGTTCTGCTAACGGTTTCCCGAGTTGCGACTTTTTAGCTCCTGAGCGCTCCCGAACTGCCCGGCGTTCCAGCCACGGAACCATTCGGGTGGTGCAAAGTTATTGTCGCAGCCACTGAGGAGGACATCATGGGCTTTGGTAAAGGCGCACTGCTCTGGATGCTCGGCATTCCGCTGCCGATCGTGCTTTTGCTTGCACTGTTCTGGCATCACTAGGGCGGACGTACCCCTAGCTGCTGCCTTGAACGCCCCTGGCATCGGTCGGGGGCGTTTTGCGTTTTTGGGCGCGGGACTCCGCCGCCTAGACCAGCTGGAGCACCAGCTGCTGGTGATGACCTTGGCGCTCGACGAAGTCCTGCAGGCTCGAAGGCACATCGGCGAGCTGCAGCTCGAACCGCCGGCGGATCTCGCGGGCGACATCTTCGGCGCATAACGGAACGGTTTCAGCCGCCAGATCGCTCTCTGCTGGTTCGCAAGTTCAGGTCGAACCGTTTGCCCGGGAAAAGGTGTTTCGAGGAGCGCTCAATTGAGCAGGACGATGCCGAGATTCAGAGCGGACGCAAACACGACCCACGCCGCGTAGGGAATAAAAACAAGTGCGCGTACCCTGTCCGTGCGCCAACTGGCGAAGATGAAAGCGAGAACCGACACGAGGAGGGCGACGATCACCGCAAGGGCACCGCGTATCCAATGGGCTGTGAAAAACACTGGAGACCACGCGTAATTGAGCAGCATCTGCAGCAGCCAGAGGGCCGACGCGGCGCTTCGCGGGTTGTTGTCCCAAGTTCTCCAACCGGCTATTGCGATCAACACATAAACGACGGACCAGACAGGGGCAAATACCCAATTTGGAGGATTGAACGACGTTTTGCTAAGGCCTGCATACCAACCGTCAGGTATGTTGAAATAGCCGATCGCGAAGCCGCACCCGACAACAACAACGATGAACAAGCCCAACGCCGCGAAGGCGGGTGCTCCATGACGCTCGCGCGCCTCTACTCTTTTCGCAACCTTCACCTTATGCGTCCAACTTGACAGCAATGAGATAACCCAAATAGGCACAGGTGCCAGCAAGCGCGGACCCCCATACAACGTCCACTGAGGTGAGCAAGGTCGACCAGTTTTGAAGGGTTGCCTGGTTGGTGAGGTCATAGGTCGCATAAGTAAAGAACCCGAACATCATTCCAAGCATCGGCGCCCTTGCGCTGCCGGGATCTTTCGCTGGCAGGACTGCGAACATCACCACCCCGATCGGGTAGACCAAATAAAAAAGGACAGCTGGCCACACGTTAATCCGCATCATATCGCCCAACACAGGGCGGTAAAGCCGATCTCCCATCAGCGTCAGCCAGATGAAATCCAACAGCGCGAACGGCAGCGCCACAGCGCCATAAATGGCTGGCTTCGTCATCGGGGCTCTGGCTCCAACGAGAGCGTGGCAACGCGGGTTGTAACTGAAACGTTCGGCGCGACGCTTTGGATCACCCAGCGGCAAGAACGTTTCTGGGCAGGGCAGTGAACCAAGCCACCTCCACAGCCGTATCTGGATCGCTGAAGGAACTTGCCTATGCATCCGAGTTTCGCCGGCACTAACGCCCGAGTTCCGCCAACCGGCCGCCGGGCCGCCCACGTTGAAGGAGAAGACAGAATGAAGTTGCTCACGCTCGCTTCCACTGCCGTTGCAGCATCGCTCCTGGCCGCCAGTCCGCTGACCGCGGTCGCGAAAGAAAAGAACGTGATGGTCGGCGGCGCCGCGATGTACCCGAGCAAGACCATTGTTGCCAATGCCGTGAACTCCAAGGATCACACGACCCTGGTGGCTGCCGTGAAGGCCGCAGGTTTGGTCGACACCTTGTCCGGCCCCGGGCCTTTCACGGTGTTCGCACCGACCAACGCTGCGTTCGGTAAGCTGCCGAAGGGCACCGTTGAGACGCTGGTCAAGCCTGAGAACAAAGCAACGCTCACCAAGATTCTCACTTACCATGTCGTTGCCGGCAAACTGAACGCCGACCAACTGATGGACGGACAACGGCTTACAACCGTTGAAGGCGAACAACTGACGGTCAAGAAGGCCGGCGGGCGGGTGATGATTATCGATGCCAAGGGCGGCGCCTCAACCGTGACCATCGCGGACGTGAACCAGTCGAACGGCGTGATCCATGTCGTCAACCAGGTGCTCATGCCCGCAAGCTGACAATCGGTGCGGGCGGGCATTCTTAAAGAGCCCGCCCGTCCTTCACAGGGGGCGCTGTCATGGAAATCGCTACCGGAGGCTACGAGTCGGTTTGGGATTATCCTCGGCCGCCGCGCGTGGAGCGGGTACATATTCGGCTCCGCGTCGTGTTCGAACGTGAAACCATCGCGGACACAACGTCTGCTTACCGCATTCTTGAGACAAGCCATCCTCCGACCTATTATTTCCCTCCGCCTGACGTCAGTCATGTTGCCCTGAAGCCGGTGCAGAAAACGTCGTTCTGCGAGTTTAAGGGCGTTGCGGAATACCTCACTCTGAGCATAGGGGACCGCGTGTCACTGCGGGCGGCGTGGAGATATCCTGCGCCCAGCCCGGCGTTCTCGGTCCTTGCCAGTTATATTTCGTTCTACCCCTCTCGCGTCGATGACTGCTTTGTCGGAGCCGAGAAAGCGGTCGCCCAGCCAGGTGATTTTTATGGCGGTTGGATAACGCCGAATATCCTGGGACCATTCAAGGGCGGCCCGGGAAGCAAGGGCTGGTAAGACGTTCAATGCGGGACGATCGGCAACGCGGGCGGTCTACCAATCTCTTCTCAGGTGCTCGTCGCCCGTTGGCGCATCAGGAGAAGTCTAGGTCAGTTCCTGCTGTCCGTCGCATAGCGTGATGCGCGGCTCATCCCGCCGCTCCTCAGATTGAGCCACGGCTGGAGCCAGCTCGGCCGCTTCGTCCTGGCTGCCGAAAGCAGGATCGACTTGGACGTCCAGGAACCATCCGTTCGTCGGCCGATTGTCCGTGGCACAGCAGGACGCACCATGGACGAGAACGAGCCCGGAAGCGCACCGTCCGCCATTGCCGAGACCACCGCCACCGTGCGCGAAGCCGCGCGTGGCGTGCGACATGCGTTGGAGGACGGTCAGACGTCAGGTCAGTGGAAAGCGATCGTTGGCGACTTGGTGCGTGAGGCGCCTTTGCCATCACTCGCCGTCGCGTTCCTGATCGGCGTCATTGTCGCGCGTCGTTAGGACTCCTTACCAACGTCGAACCAAGGCCCTAGCGATATGAGTATCGACGATTTTAAGGGGACGGTCCCTGCCTTCCTGCCGGAAGTGTTCTTCGTCGGCCACCTTGAGGGCTGGGCCGTTTTGGAAAGTCTCGTCGGCGGCCTGCAAAGGCGGGCGACTATCTCGGCCACAGGTACCTGGGAGAACGAGACCGACACGGTGCTGTTCACCGAGACCTACACCTTCGATGACGGACAGAGCGATACGTTGCATTGGACCATTCGCAAGATCGGCGACGGCCGCTATACCGGCCATGAGAACCACCTGGAAGGCGAAGCTGTCGGCGAGCAGGCCGGCTGCGCTTTCCATTGGACGTACATGCGCAATGTTCCGCAGGCCGACGGTAGGACCACCAAGCTGAACTTCGACGATTGGTTCTACGCCATTGAAGAGCGAGCCTGCATCGTGCGTGGCAGCGCCGGGAGGGCTGGCCTTCCTTTCGGCACCGCCCACGTTACCTATCGGCGAGTTTGAGAATACCTATCCATCCCCGCCGTTCGTTGCCACTTTGTGAAGGTAGGCCGGGTCGAACCCAGATTTGGCGATCACCTTCTGCAGATTCAGCCGGGCGACGTTTTTGCGGATATCGAGCACGCCTTCGTTGCGAAAGGCCTGAAGGATACGGTTAGTGTGGACGGCGCTCGTCCCAAGCGCTTCCGCGAGTTCTGACTGCGTAACCGGGAATTCGAACTCGTCACCCTCAACAAGCCCAACCGCACTGAGGCGATGATGCAGCTCCGCAAACAAATGGGCCATGCGTGCGGCGGCGTCACGGACGCCCAGGTTCACGATCCACTCTCGGAACACAGAGGCATCGATCAGCGTCTCCCGCCAAAGTGCGTGGGCGACGCTGGGCCGCTTATCGATCAACTTCAATATATCGGAATGCTCGATGAAGCCGAGGGTCGCGTCCGAGATCGTGATCAGGTCATGATCCATGGTTCTTAGAAAGAGACTTTGCAGATCGGGAATATCGCCCGGGACATGGAACGACAGGATTTGCCGTTTTCCGGTATCGGCGACTTTCGAGCGACAAGCGAAGCCCTGGATCATCAAGCAGGACGCTGTCGGACGATCACCGACCCGCACGATCGGCGTTTGGACGGGAACCTCGCGGACGTGCAAAGGCAACCGTTCGATTTCGGCGATGTCGTCCGCGTTGACGCGTGTGTCGCTCCGCAGTTTGCGGATCAGGACTTCGATATGAGGCATTTGCCGTCTCGTTCGGCTGCGGTGACTCGCGGCATCTTAGGAACCTCGCGATTGCGCTACAATTGAATTTTCAGACCAATCAAGGGAGAGTCAGATGGTGGCTTTGGTTCATCGGCGCGTTCGGGCTCGGCGCCGCGATCCTTTACGGAGTGATGAGAACCGGGAGCCTCCGCCGCAGCGAGCGCGCCCGTTGGACCGCAACACCGAAGCGGCGCGACGATGCCCAAAAGCGGTCGCCTTAAAGCGTTTCGCGCTTCACGATGGCCGAGACGCGCAGCACGGTTTTCTCCCGGTCTCTCGCTTCGACCACTACATCGCCTTCCAAGCCGTTTCCAGCTCCGTCGATGATCATTTGTCCCAAAGATTCGAGCGCCAACCTGCTGCACTCGGCATCGCCGGAGAGGTCGACGCCCTCATCGTCGATAGATCGTTCATCCCGGCTGTAATGATTGAAGAAGTAACGCGGCATGCTCGGAAAACATGCGTCGCAGGAGCTCGTTCCTAACAGGCGCAAATGGATCACCCGGACTTTAGGCGGCGTCTTACGTCTTGCCCATAGGCCCGGGCATTTCCGTGCTCCCGCGCGCGTTTTCGCGGCGACATAGTTTAGTCGCAGGAGTGGCGCATGCGGCGGATGAACATTTGCGGAAAGGAATTGCCCGCCGACGGCCGGTCGCCAAAGACGAAAACGGCTTACGTGATCACTTCGAGGGCGGTCCTCCCACCTTCATCGAGCTCTCGTTGCTCCACCAGGCGGAAAACATATGGGCCGATCGCGGAAGCTTCCTCCCGAGAATGGCTTCGATCTCAGAGAAGGTCAGCCGAACGCTTTGGTGGCCCTCACTCAGCAGTCTTTGGCGCTGCGGCTCATAGACCGATTTCCGCCTTTCCAACATCATGGGCTGCACTCTAGCCAGAGGCTCGCCCTGCGGGAAGAGCCGGTAGATTTCCCCCTTGAGGTGACGGACCGTCCCATCAAGCAGGCATAATGGAACGCGAGCCGATCCTTCTCCATTGAGAGAGAAAGGAGAGGCTGTGACGCAAGTCGATGCTGAACGATTCAAGATCAACGCCGACGAGTGCCGCCAACTCGCGGCGGACGCGGTCAGCGACGATGATCGACAGGCGTGGACGCGATTGGCTGAGGAGTGGGACAAGCTTTCAGAACACGCCCGGCTGCGCCGCGGCATCTTTGATCGATACCGGTAAGCTTTCATTCGAGAATAACACATGCCCTTCACGATCGGCGCGCCATCGCCCAACCGTCTTAAACCCTGGTCTCCGGAAGACGAGGCCAAGCTCCACGAGATGCGATCGAATAACGCGCCATGGCCGGTCGTTGCTAAAGCCCTCGGGCGTACGCAGGCCTCCTGTGAAAGCCGTTACGCGATGCTGAAGAAACGGCATGACGCGCCGATCAAGTAAGCGGGCCGCCGCCGCTTCGACCTTGCCGAATCGCCGCCAAACCGTCGTCTGTGATTTCGTACCAGATGGCGCCTGATGGAGCACAGCCGGCGGTGACGAGGCCGGCCTCGACCAACCTCGCGACGAGACTGTGATCGAACAGCGGAGGGCTGGCCCAAGGCTCAATCGCGAGTCTCGAGAGAAAGTCGCGCTCGAGGCCGTTGAGCTCCATCTTCAAGCCTCACATGAGAAAGGCCCCGAGGTTTCTCTCGGGGCCTTCTCTCGGTTAGCGATTACCTTGCTGCTGGCCGCCCTGTCCGGGCTTTTCTTGGCCGGGGTTCTGGGTCTGCTGACCCGGCTTCTGGTTCGGGTTCTGGCCTTGCTGGCCACCCTTATCACCCTGCTGGTTCTGCTGGCCGCCTTGGTTTGGATTGTTCTGGTTCATGAGGGAAGTCCTTATGCAAGCCCGCGTCGTCATTGACGGGAGATGTCCCAACCGCTGAGCGCACGGCGCCGTTCCTGATGGCGACGCAGCAAACGTCATGGCGCCGCAACCGCTGTGTGCACTTTGGTGCTCGGCTAAGTTGCCGGCGCGTTGTGCAGACGAGCCGAAGAACGGGATCGATCGGAACCCGTTGCAGCCATCAAGGCGGCGTCAACGAGGACGCATGTGCTATTATTTCGACATCAGAGACGCTGACGGACTTTACCCCGACGAAGAGGGATTGGAATTCACCACCCAGCAGGAAGCGGAGATGGAGGCGGCGCAAACCTTGGCCGGTCTCGCCCGCGATTATGTGTCCATCGATATCCGCCAGGACGTCGCCATTTAGGTTCGCACTGACGCGGGGCGCATATTCAAGGTCGCACTGATCTTTGAGGCAAACAACGTAAGACGGTGAACGCAAGCGAGGAAGGCAACGGGCCGCCCGATGAGCTGTCCCTCTGACGGGATCAACCTGTTGCTGATCTGGGGTTTTGAGGCGGCCCCGCTCCGCAGGGGTGGCGCATAGAGCCGAGGCCGCCGTTTGCCGTGTTTTGTGGGACCCGGCGAATGGCAACGCGCTGTCTTACGGAGTCGTTCCTCAAGTCCGCAGAGTCAGCATCGGCAGGCATTCCAGCTCGTTCAGCTCGGAGGCTGCAATCCTGTCGAGTTCGCCCAATCTTCCAAGTGAGACGCAGTCTCTGCCTGCCGCGCCTTTTTCAGCAAAGCATCCTGCTCCGGGCCAGCCGGAAGCTCTTCGGCCTGTTTGCGAACGTTTTGGGCCCAAGCCGCGAGCCGGTCTTGTAGCGACAACTGCTGCTTGGATCGCCTGCGCTTTGGCATTGGCGCTATTCCCTCTTTATGGCGGGGAGCGCAACCGGGCGTTCTCATCACCGATAGACGCCAACAACAGGCGGTGACGTTTAGAACTATTCCAGCATTATTGGGCCGACGCCAGCTCCGATTGCAGGCCCCCGGAATGACCGCAATTCGCGCCGCCGGACGCCGAGCAGTATTTTACCGGGAGTGCTTTCGCATGAGCAAGACCCGCACCTCTACGCCTGATGGTGTACGAGTGGGCTGAAAGAGGCCGCCAACTGAGGCGGCATTATCTCTTCCAGATCAGGGCTATGATGATGATCGCAACCGGGCTCAAGCCGCCACAGATGACAAGGGCTCGAAACCAGAAATCACGCATGCTCAGTCCTCAACTCATTTTGGAGACTGGCGCTTCTCTTCAGCGGCGATGGCTTGCAACATCTCATATTGCGTTGCTAGTCCGCTGAAGCTTCGGGAGATGTTGGTGAGCACCGAAGCCATCCTTGGAGACATGCCGGGCACATCTGCTTGCTCTCGATATTGCCGGGACAATTTCCAGCATTCGTTCGCTGAAAACACTGATGCGCTCCGCCTCGTATCGCTTCTCTATGGGCGATATCTTCAGTCACTAATGGGCTGGAACATAACGAGTTCCAAAATTAACTTATGATACATCGGGTAGACGTGGCTCTAATCAATTTAGGCCCTGGCATTGGAAAAGAGCAACTGAGGTCGGAAACAGGCCTACGCCGAAAAACTCGCAAAGTGCGCTACACGTAAATTTATGAGGGGCGAGGACGAGGCACTTACGGTGCTGGATTTGAGACCCAGAACTCGCGACGCAGCGCGGGAGGCGGCCCCGGCTGCTTGGGATTTGCGGGGGTGGGCCGACGCGGCGCTTGCCGGTTCGTCGGCGAGCCAGCCAGGACCTGCAGGCAGGACCTGCGGTTCCTATCGACCAATCGATGGCGCTAGTTTGAAAGTCGCAGTGGCTTGATTGAACGAATCTGGCACTTGATGGTCGTCTACGGGAGATCGTTGGATGCCTGTCGTGCCCCACCAAAACGAGCGCGTAGAACTCGCAATGAAGCTTCTAGCCTGTCGCCAGAAACTGCGACGCGTTGGCTGGGACCTGGAAGAAGCTGAGCGCCTGCGCGCGGAGATGGGTGAGTTGGAGCGGATGCTCCATCAGTTAGACCCCTAACCCTGGACTATTGCTGGAAGGTATGAGGGGGAGCGAAGGCCGCTTATTTCGCCTCACCAGCAACATGGTGCCCGTGTACAATCATTCACCGACGCAGTAGCTCCCTGACCGCCTCCGCCCGACTGGGGAGGCGCTGCGCATACCAGATCGTCGATCGCCTGCATGTCCTCTTTGGCCATGAGAACTTGAGGCCGGACCGTGCAAATGCGCTCTCTCATGAGCTAGGCTCGCGCAAGCCCGAATAGCTGGGTGGGTATCCGAGCACAACCAAGTGTCCTAATTCATTGTTGCAGATCGGGCAGGGCGCGCCGGCGCCGTCGCATTCACACGCGCGCGGGCCTTCAGATACTGCCCCGGCGCTATCACATTCAAATGCGTTGCGCTCTCGCATCCAGAGCCAGGGGGTTTGGAACGTACCCTTAGGTGTGTTACTTGACCAGCATCACCGCCCGGATCGTGGCCATTACCGGTGACTGAGAGACCAATGCGCTCCCGCCCGACCAACGGGAGCGGCGCATGGCCGGTGAAAATCGCGAAGATCGACAGTGGGAGATGAGCGCGTTCAAGTGCCCGTCGTGTCCGCGCGAGATGCGGCTTGTCGGTAAGGAGCGCGCCGAGCCGAAATCCAAGGGGCATCTGCTCACCTTCCAATGCGACTGTGGTCAAGTTTTTTTCACCAGAACCGACAATTAGACGGCAGCCTCAATGCAAGATCCAATAAACCCAAACGGACGAGACCAGGGCCATCAATACTGACGCGATCGCCACCACCATCCAGTCCCGCTTGTTGAGCCGCTCAGCCTGAAACATCTATTTCCCCCGCCGCCATACGCTGCCCTAACAGATCCTGGCCGGGCGGCATCAGCTTCAGGTATGTACCACTCTCGTGCAGCCAGAGCCAGCTGCGCTCGATCGCGTAGCGGACACCGTTTCCGAACTCAGGATGGCCACGGCTGCCGCTCAGCAATGCTCTGAATTGCGCGTTGACCCGCTCGATGTAGATGCGACCGTCCTGGACGGCAGGCGTCGCTGCGGCGATGTCCACGAGCTTGCGGACGGCGGTCTCGGGATCGCCGTAGGGGTTGGTGGTGACGTGCTTCATGCTGCGGCCTGGTCTTCCTTTGAGGCGCCGCACGCGACGATCTTGAGCTCGACATCGGGCAGGGGGCGCTGCAGCGCCTTGGCCTCGTCCCATGGCGCCCGCATCCAGATATCGCACTCCTCCGCGGTGTAGAGGGTGACCGGCATGGCCTTTGGGTGGATCGGCGCCACGATGCCGTTTGGCGTCGTAGTCAGGAAGCCGTAGACTTGGTGCGGACCGGGGACCGGCTTCGACTTCGGGCCGCGGTCGCCGTTGAAGGTGGTCCAGATGCCCGCGAAGGCGAACAGGGGCCGCGCGTCTGCAAGTGCAAACCAGACGATGTCCTTTTTGCCGGTCGCCGGGTTCGGCTCCGGCGCATACTCCGAGAAGCTATTGGTCGGCACGAGGCAGCGGCTTTCCGGCCTGAGCCAGCGGCGCCAGTGCGGCGAGGTAGTATCGCGGATGTTGGTCACGGGCGGCCCGGCGACGGTCGGCGGCGACGGCATGCCACAGCGCATCGTCGCTAACTCCCGCTCGCCATTCTCACCCGTGCTCGACACGGGCGCTGGATTGTCAGGGAAAACCGAGGGCATCGCCGGCAGGTTGCCGACGTAGCGATTGACGACGCGGAATAGCGCGCTGATGGCCGCTTGGTTGGTGGTAATGCTGTAGAGGTTGCACATGTCAGGAGGCTTTCTTGCGCCTTCCAGGCGCTGCAGGTCTGGGGTCAGGGGGCGGGCGCAGGCCAATCAGATCGGGCCTTCGCTTCTTGCCGAGCTTCCGCTGGCAGGGACCGCAAAACAGGTAATTCCGCATCAGCGCGACCTGTCGATCGCGTGGCTGGACGACAAGCGCAAGGTCAATCACCTCGGTGTGCTTGCAATGCTCGCAGCGCACCTCGATGAGCGCAAATCCACCGGCGATGGCTGCCGCGATCGTCGGCGAGGCCTGGTCTAACTCGCCAATAAAGAGGCCAGTATTCCAGGCCTGGCAATCGAGGGCGTAGGCCGTAGCGCGGGCGGCGTCCGCAGCCGCGTGAGCCGTCGCCGCGTCCTCGAGGAGGCGAGCGAAGGTGACTTCCGCCTTATGAATCTCGCGGGCGAAGTGCTTGCGGTCGCCACCGGACATCGGCGGCGGCCTGATGATGCGGGCGGCGGACATAATCGCCGCCGATCAAAGCCAGAAGCCGCGGCAAGAGTCGAATCCGCAAGATGTTGGGGGACGGAACGCTCGTCGACCGCTACCTGCAGGCAGGCGCCCTTCGAATCTCGCGTGCCTCGCGCCGCGTTAGATGGAGCCCGCGCTGACTTCTCGCGGCCTACGGGCGCCGAAGAGGCCACACCTGAATAGCTCATCGATGAGCTCTGCTTCAACCGAACGGTTGAGGCATTGGGTTGCGGACGGATCCAAAGCTTGCCGATTACCGCCTGGCTCTCATGGTCGCGGCGATCGTTGGCGATAGTCTCGCGATCGCGACATGACCGGTTTCCACGTATGGCGGCTTCAGCCGGCGTCTTGGCCAAGCAGGAAGGAAGCAACTGTGAGTAAACTCTTAGCGGCGACCGCAATCCTCTTCGCCGCAGCGACGTTCAAGAATTTCGGCCCTGACGGATGAGCCTGACGCCCAAGCGCAGTGGCTGGTTGGAGCTCGGCTCAAATTGTCTGACCGAGCCGAGGCCAACGCTTAGGCCCAAACCCGGCATTAAGGGAGCGATTCAAACGGTTCTGTGCTGTGCCGGATTAGAAATCGGCGGGGCGGCGGCCGGCCAGATCCGGAGCCCCGATTCGTGGTCCTCCTGTCGATGATTTTTTTCAAAGCCCTCTTGAAACCAAAATCGACTTTGCTAATTTTTCCGTCGTCATCCAACGATGGCGTCCGGGTGCCTTAGGGCCCGGTCCAAGAGACGGGCACCGGTCGTGTCCGGTGCCGCTCGTAACCATTTTGCTCCCAGGAGGAACTGGCTATGCGCACTGTTGATTTTTCGCCCCTCTTCCGGTCGGCCATCGGCTTCGACCGTCTTTTCGACCTGGCCGAAGCCGCCCAGCGCGCGGGCGAGGAAGCCTATCCACCTTATAACATCGAGCGGCTCGACGATAACCGCTTCCAGATCTCGGTCGCGCTCGCCGGCTTCACACCGGACGAGGTCACGCTGACAGTCGAGCAGAACGTCCTGACCCTTGAAGGCCATAAGAGCGAGAGGGAGGGCAAGATCTTCATGCACCGCGGTATATCGGCCCGCAACTTCAAGCGGCAGTTCACGCTCGCCGACCACGTCGAGGTCAAGGGCGCAAGCTTCGAGAATGGCTTGCTCGTCGTCGATCTGCAGCGGGAGATCCCCGAGACGATGAAGCCACGACGCATCGCGATCAACGGTGCTGCGCCCATTAACGTCACGCAGATCGAATCCAGGGCCGCCTGATAGACGGCAAGCAACCAAGCCGCGCGGGTATCCCGCGCGGCTAACCTCAACTCGTCATGGAAATGGAGGAAGCCATGCGGCCGACGACCGCTTTTCACGACAACGTTGTCGATCTCAATGCGATCATCCATCCCGGTACGGTTTTCGAACATCCTCGGGATGTGGTTTCTAATTCGACTCTCAGCCTGTCCAAGAAGCGCGCCATCCTGGCTTCGTGGGCATCGGACGCTTCCGCGATCGCATCGTGCCCCGCGCTACGGGCGCCCAAGGGACTGAAGGCGCCTGTCACGATCGACGAGATCCTGGAGGCGCTCTGTGCGCTGGATGAGGGTCCGCGGCACCCGCCTGGCGGCAAGCCGATGCGAATTCGGCCAGTCGACCGCGCAGCGGCCTAAAGGCGGAGGAGGTGAAAATGCTCGATGAGAATTTTGCCCGCATCCGTGCCCACCGAAACAACATCCATCGCTATCGCGGCTTGCTGAAGACGACCCTGTCGGACCTCGAACGCCAGTTCATCGAGCGCCGTCTGTCGGAAGAGAACGCTGCGCTGGAGGCGTTGACGTGCCAGACGTTTCCCATCGCGTTTCCTGGGGCATCACTTCCGGTCCCGTCTGCGGCCGTGGGGGCTGCACCATGACGAAGATGCGCGACATCCTGGTGCGCGGCAGCGAAAAGGTCATTGCCCATTATCAACTGCTGCTTGCGAGCGCCAAGACGGAGAAGGAACGAGAGCTGTATCTGAGCCGGATCGAGCGCGAACAGCGGTTGCTGGACCAGCTGAAGGACGGCTTGCCAGGCCGGATTGCCGCATGAACTTTGAGGGCGACGACGATTGCTATACGGGCTACGACATCGCCTTGAAACAACGCGGCCGGGGCCGGTGGAAGTGGGCGGTCCGCGGGGTTGGCGGAGGAGCCGTGATGTTCGGGTCGGAGTGCAGCCGCGCGGCCGCTCGGTACAAGGCAGAACGCGCGCTATTTCTTCTACTCTGCGCACACGCGTCGCAGGCGTCGAGCGTATGTCGGCGGCCAGGCCTATCCTAACGTCTTCGGTCGATCATCCGCGGCTAGATCCTTGGCGCGGCTGCCGAGTGTCCGGGACAGCTGCGTCAAAAGAAAAAGCCCCGCATTGGGGGCGGGGCCTTTCCAAGCTGGCCGGTCGCGTCGCACAACCGCCAGCACCACAGAAGCCGCATCAACAATTCTGAGATCGAAAAGTTGTTCCACAGAAAAGCCCCGCAGCGGTGAGGCGATGGGGCTCTCTCAATGCCGATGCAGGGGAGCCATCGATAGGTGGAGTCGTCCCTACTGGTTGACGACGTCAGGATCAGGCTCCCTGCGTCAGCGCGGCCTTTCTTTGAACGGCCTGTGTCCGCATCAGACACAAATCGGCGGAGGCTATCTGATCGGTGTTGAGGGGGAGATGGCCTTCTCCCGGCACTCCCTAGCGTAAGCTGCAAGAGCTTCAATCGTACGAGTGTCGGCGACATATCTCGCCAAACGTTCCGCGCGAGCGGCTTGTTCAAGCAGGGTCATCGTTGCACCTCGTACACACAAGTTGAAGCAAATGCCTTCGTTCCAGATACTCTCCCGGCAGGCTTAACCTTGTGTGAAGGTGCTCACGCGGCCTTCTTTGCTGCGTTCTCCGTGATCTGAACGTCAACGAGCGGGCTTCCCGAAGCTCCGCGGCTTCTCGGGTCTTTCTCTTCAAAATGGTCTGCGAAGCCCGGTCGCGGGCAAAAACCAGATAAAGCATTAAATAATTCCTAATCTCGTTTGCAAACCCAAGACTTCGAGTTCCCACTGGTCGTTTAGTCCTTTCCGGGTAGGATCGATTCCAGCACCTGGCGCGCAGCCCCTCGGATCATCCCTGTTTCGTTGGGATCGCCCTTCAGCAAAACCAGCGAAAAATTCTTTGCTTGCTGCAAAGTGATGTGTGGCGGCAACGGTGGAACCTCTGGATCGGTCTTTACCTCCAGGACTACCGGCATCCCGCTCGCCAAGGCTTGTTCCCAGGCTGATCCCAGCAACTCAGGTTTGTCCACAAAGATGCCACGCAGGCCAACCAGCTCAGCGAAACGCGAATACGAAACGTTCGGGATGCGCTGAGAAGCGTCAAACTTCGGATCGCCGTTAATGATCCGCTGCTCCCACGTCACCTGGTTGAGATCTTCGTTGTTGAAGACGCATACGATGAAACGCGGATCCCGCCAGTCGCGCCAGTATTTGGCGGCGGTAATCAACTCGGCCATGTTGTTCATCTGCATGGCGCCGTCACCGACCAGTGCAATGACGGGGCGGTCCGGATGGGCGTACTTTGCCGCCAGTGCATAAGGGACCGCGGCGCCCATCGAAGCCAGACCTCCCGAGAGCGAAGCGGTCATACCGCGGCGTATCTTCAGGTCTCGCGCGAACCAGTTGGCGCACGAGCCGGAGTCACTCGTGATGATGGCGCGATCGGGCAGGCGCGGGGACAGGTCCCAGGCAACGAGCTGCGGATTAACCGGGTTGGCCGGCTGGTGGGCACGCTCATCCAGCGTCTTCCACCAAGTTGTGACGTTGCCTTCGATGCCCTTGCGCCAAGAGCCATCGGGTTTCGGTGCAAGCCGGGGCAGAAGGGCTCGCAACGTCTCAGCAGCATCACCGACGAGGCCCACTTCCATGGGAAAGCGGATCGACGTCATGCTGGCGTCAATATCGATCTGTACGCCGCGTGCGGCGCCTTCCTTAGGCAGGAATTCGGCGTAGGGAAAGGCGGAGCCGACCATCAGCAGCGTGTCGCACTCCATCATCATCTTGTAACTGGGTTCGGTACCGAGCAATCCGATCGAGCCGGTTACCCACGGCAGATCGTCAGGCAACGCCGCCTTGCCTAGCAGCGCTTTGGCGCAACCGGCCGACAGGCGATCGGCAACGGCGATCACTTCGTCGGTTGCTCGGAGCGCGCCGGCGCCAACAAGCATGGCGACCTTCTTGCCGGCATTGAGAACTTCGGCCGCCCGGTCGAGATCGGCTTCGGTTGGTAGAATGCGGGGAGCGCTATACCCCACGCCGGAATGCAGCGTTCCGTGCGCCCGTGGTGGGTCAGTGTAAGGCTCTTCCTGGAGGTCGTTAGGCAAGATGAGCGCCGTCGGGATCCGGCGTGCGAGAGCGGTCCGAACGGCCCGGTCGATTAAGTGGCGCACCTGGGCGGGCGTCGAGGCCTGCATGACATACGCGCCCGCGACGTCCTTAAACATCGAGATCAAATCGACTTCCTGCTGATAACTTCCGCCAAGCGCATTGCGCGCCTGCTGTCCGACAATCGCGAGCACCGGCTGGTGGTCCAGAAGCGCGTCGTAGAGACCCGTAACCAGATGAGACGCGCCCGGACCGGAGGTCGCAATGCAAACCCCCAGATCGCCGGAGAACTTCGCGTAAGCGCTCGCCATGAACGCCGCCATTTCCTCGTGCCGGGCCTGCACGAAACCAACCTTGCCCTGGGCGCGCTGCAGGGCGCCGAACACCCCGTTGATGCCGTCGCCGGGGTATCCAAACAGGTGACGTACGCCCCATTGATGGAGGCGCTGGACAATGAAGTCGGAGACGGTCTGGGACATCTGGAGCGCTTTGTTGTTTATGCGATCAACTTGTCCAACGTGATTGGGAAATCGCGAACGCGGCGCCCAGTCGCGTTGAAGATGGCATTAGCGACCGCAGCGGCCGTGCCCACGATACCGATCTCACCAAGGCCCTTAACGCCTAAGGGACTTACCTTGTCGTCGGTCTCATCGACGAAAATGACCTCGATATCAGCGATATCGGCGTGGACGGGGACGTGGTACTCGGCGAGACTGTGGTTCATGATCTTGCCGAGACGATGATCGGTCATGGCCTCTTCATGCAGCGCCATGCCGATACCCATCACCACGCCGCCAAGGATCTGGCTTCGCGCGGTCTTGGGGTTGATGATGCGACCAGCTGCGACCGCGCAAATGATCTTCGGAATACGAACCACCCCCAAATCTTCGTCGACACGGACCTCGGCGAAAACCGCTGAATGAGTATAGCTGACGTACTTCCTCATCTGCAGCAGGTTAGGTGAGGCTTTGCCTTTCTCGACGATCTCAGAGAGGTCGGCGCCCTGCATCACTTCCCTAAGCGACAGGCTCCGACCGTTGTCGTTCTTGTGGGCGACACGGCCATTAAGGAAAAGCACGTCTTCGTAATCCGCCTGCGAGAGAGGCGAGTTCGTCATCGCCTTGGCGTGCTTGAATAACGTCGCCTTGATGGCTTCACAGGCGGCCATGACCGCCGATCCGTTGGATGCTGCGGTCCACGAACCGCCCTCGACCGGGGAGGCCGGCAAGCTCGAATCCCCGATCCTGGGCGTGATCGCGTCCAGCGACAGACCCAGCGCATCGGCGCCGACCTGCGCGAGGATAGTCCAGGTGCCGGTACCGATATCCGAGGCCGCGGTTGAAACCTCAAGCCGCCCGTCCGCCGTCAGCTTTGCCTCGGCAGCCGCCTTCATCAGGAAGGCGTCCCACATCCCTGTGGCCATTCCGATGCCGACATACTCGCGGCCCTCCTTGAGTGACCGTGGCTTGGCCAGGCGTCGGTCCCAGCGGATCGCTGCAGCACCTTGCTCATAGCATGATAGCAAGGCCTTGGAGGTCAGCATCTTGCCGGTGTTTTCGTCGGTTGACGCGAAATTGAGCCGTCTGAACGCGAGTGGATCAATGTGGATGTCGTGGCAAAGCTCGTCGACCGCGCATTCGAAAGCGTTGACGCCGACACTTGCCCCAGGTGCTCGCATGTCGCAGGGCGTGGCAGTATTGAGCTTAGCGAGGTTGTAACTGAGCTTTACGTTGTCGCAGTGATACATCATGCCGGACCAGTTCACGACCGCTTCCTGGTAGTCCTCGTAATGGGACGTCGCGGCGACGGCGTCGTGAATAATCGACGTCAACCGGCCCTTATCATCGGCCGCCAGCGCGATCGCGTGATAAGTGTCGGGCCGATAACCGATGTAGAACATCTGCGACCGGGTCAGGGTGACCCGGACGGAGCGTTCCAGCTCGAGGCTTGCCATCGCCGCAAAAAACAACTGCTGCTGCGGACGAAGCGCAGAACCAAAAGCGCCGCCAACGTAGTGATTAATGACACGAACATTCTTTGACTTTAGCCCGAAGACCGACGCGACGTAGGCTTGGCTGTTCTGCGAGCCTTGGGTCTTCTCGTAGATCGTCAGCTTTCCGGGACCCTCGAATACGCAGGTCGTGCCGAAAAGCTCCATCGGATTATGATGCTCGGCATTGATGCGGTACTCCGCCGAGAGCCGGTGGGTGGCTTGCTCGAAGGCTTCCTCGGCGTTGCCACGAGGCTCCGGAGGTGGCGGAATCCCGCTTCGTTTCTCGGGAGGCTCATAAGCCTCCGAACGCTTCATTTCCAGCTCGGTGCAGAAGGCCTCGGTCTCGTACTCCGCGCGCACCAGGCTCCCGGCGTCGCGGGCCGCCTCAAGGCTATCTGCGACAACCAAGGCGATCGGTTGCCCGTTAAACAGAATGCGATCTGAGTGAAGCGGACGGAACGGATGGCCGGGCGGTGCGACCTCGTCGCGCCACTTCCGGTCCAGCCAGGCTGCCTTGCCGCGGTTCTCATGCGTAAAAATCCGGACAACGCCCGCAACGGCCTGAGCCGCAACAAGGTCGAGTTTGACGATACGGCCGGCCGGTACAGTGGCGGACACGATCACGCCATACAGCAAATCCGGCGCCGGATATTCGGCCGCGTATCGGGCGCTGCCGGTTACCTTAAGCTTTCCGTCAACCCGGTTGGTGGGCTTGCCGATGTGATTGATGTTCGATTGAAGCGCTTCCACTGCGGTCATCCCTTAGCCTACGACTTTATCGGACTGGTTCTGCGGCGTACCGCGGGTGGCCTGCACGAGCGCCCTGACGATGGTGCGGCGGGCCAATTCGATCTTGAAGTCGTTCTGGCCACGACCTTCCGAGGTGCGAAGCACATCCTCAGCAAAGCGCAGAAACGTAGCCTCCGTTGGCTGCTTGCCCTGCAGCTGTTCTTCGGCGGCACGGTCGCGCCACGGTTTATGCGCAACGCCGCCCAACGCCATCCGGACTTCCGTGATGGTCCCGTCTCGGACGGTCAGCGCGGCCGCCACGGAGACCAAGGCGAACGCATAGGAGAGGCGATCGCGTATCTTGAGGTAAGTATGATGGTTTCCGAAGTCCGTGGCCGGCAGCAGGACAGCGGTCACCAGCTCGCCTCGCTCCAGCGTGTTGTCCCGTTCCGGCTCCTGGTCTGGCAGGCGATGGAACAGCGCGAATGGGATGATGCGCCGGCCTTGGGGACCTTCCACTTCCACCTCGGCGTCGAGTGCCGACAGCGCCACGCACATATCGGACGGATGAACCGCGATGCAGGCGTTACTCGCGCCGAGAATTGCGTGAATCCGATTGACGCCGCCGATGGCGCCGCAGCCAGAACCTGGCGCGCGCTTATTACACGGTGTGGAGGTATCATAAAAATAGTAGCAGCGGGTTCTCTGCAGGAGGTTACCGCCGGTGGTCGCGGCGTTACGGAGTTGGGCCGAAGCACCGGCGAGGATCGCGCTCGACAGGAGAGGGTATCGTTTGACGACTTGCGGGTGCCACGCTAGGTCGCTGTTGGTCACTAAAGCGCCGATGCGAAGACCTCCACCGGCGGTCTCCTCGATCGCCTTGAGGGGCAGACGGTTGATATCGACGACGCGCGAAGGCGTCGCGACATCGTATTTCATAAGATCAACCAAGTTTGTCCCGCCTGCCAAAGCCTTGGCGTTGGGAGAACCTGCAAGAGCAGCAACCGCGTCTGCGATCGTGTCGGGACGAATATAATCGAACCGATTCATTCTGCAGCCTCCCGGTTCGCCGAGCGCTGTGCGAGCACATCCTGGATGGCATCGGCGATGTTAGTGTAGGCACCGCACCGGCAGATGTTCCCGCTCATCTGCTCGCGTATGTCCTCGCGGGACTGTGCATGCCCTTCGTGCAGCAGCCCTAAGCCCGAGCAAATCTGGCCAGGCGTGCAATAGCCGCACTGGAAGGCGTCATGTTCGATGAATGCGGCCTGCAAAGGATGCAATTGATCGCCATCGGCGAGCCCTTCGACCGTCGTAACTTCGGCGCCGTCGCGCGAGACCGCCAAAACCAAACAAGAATTGACGCGATGGCCATCGATCAGGACCGTGCAGGCGCCGCACTGACCCTGATCGCAGCCTTTCTTCGTGCCCGTCAGCTCCAAATTCTCGCGCAGAAGATCGAGAAGTGTGACCCAGGGGGCAAGCGATAATTCGTGGCGGGTGCCGTTGATCGTAAACACGACCGGCACCGTTGTGGTCAATGTAGGGCTGGGCACGGTGACCTCGTCTTGGGACATGGGTTCAAAATAGAACCGTCCCAAAGGAGACTCGTTCCTGGTGCGGCGGCGCGCGGCGGCGACCTAACCCTCGTTCAGGAGATCAAGCTGCCGTGGTTTTGCAACGGGCAACCGTTTAGCTTTCAGCGAAAGCGGGCGCGCGCACTAATAATTTCTTTGCGCGACAAGGCGCACGAGGCGATCGCAGTCTTGGTCGGCGAGATATACGAGTTTTTCGGACAGCTGAGACGATCAACTGGATCGTCGTGAAGGTCGGCGCCTGGATCGCGGGCCGGTTTGGCTTTGGGTCGCGTACTGGCGATTGCCACTAACTTCCAAAGGCTGCTCGGTGTCAGTTGTTAAACTTCAGGCGACTTCAAACGATGCCTGCCGAACGTCGACCCCAAAGGGCCGCTGGAGCCGTGATGGGATTCAGTACGACCTGTTTCTTCGTCCAGCGCATGTGTCAGCGGTGCACTTACTTGCAACATGAGTGGCGCGGCAATCGGGTCAGGACTGCCGCGCCAATTTTTGTTCTACTTTCCGCCTGCGCCGCCGCCCGCCTGGCTGCCCATGTTATTGGTGTTCGGACCGCCTAATGTGCTGGGCTGACGGCCCATGCTGTCGCCGGACTGGTTCTTCATGTTCGAGGAGCCGGTCGTGCTCTTCATCTTGCCGGCCGCGGATGGACCCAATTCACCTTGCCCCGAAGCGCCTGGTGCAGGCTGGTTCGTCTGAGCGTAAGCGCCGCCGGCGGTCGCTAGTACGAGAATGCAAGCTGAGGCCAAAGCAAACTGTTTCATTGCGTCGTCTCCCTGGGTTTTAAGTCAGGGTCAACAGCATCTTTGGATAGCCGTTCCTATTCGCTTTCGGTCTCTTAGATTCGGCGCCGCACGAGATTGCACGTGATGGCCAGTGCACGATCAATAGCCGCTATCGCTGCGGCCTCGGCCCGGGCTGACACCACAGGAACTCCCTCGTTCGGCCCGGCGTTCTCAAGAAACGGAGAAGAGCAATGGCATTGACTGAGGAAGACATCCGCACCCGGGCATACATTCTTTGGGAAGCAGCGGGACAGCCGGCAGGGCAAATGGACATCTTCTGGTATCAGGCGGAGAAAGAGCTAATCGCCGAACGCAAAGAGCATGGCGACACACCCCTTTGGTCACTTGACTTGGCGGCCAGCTGACTCCGGGAAAAGCCACGGTGAAGGGTCTGATCCATGCGTCCCAATGCCAACACGGTCTTGGGAATATTGTTAGCGGCGGCGCTCTTGTACTTGTTCGCTGTTCACTAGATGATCTTCGCGATCCGAGGTGCAAAAGGCTCATTTCCGATTAGAACTGAGCTTCCATTGCGACCTAATCGAGTATTGATCCGACGCCAACGATCCTTGTCCTGGGCGTTCAGACAGCCGATGTAGATAATATTGCCTAAGGTCCATGTCTCCGAGCCAGATGTTCTTCGACCGAATGCAAGGGCGCTAAAGACTAGCCATCCGGTGGGATGCGCGGCTCAATTCGAAGGCGCCGCGGGGCTGAGATGATAGGGTGTAAACACCTGTTTACAGGCACGACAACCCGAGTTAGTCGGGGTGCATGAGTTGGATACCGAATTGGCTGCGCCGGACGGATGTCGCGCTCCGTCCCAGAGCCGGCACTGCGGTCGACGTCCAGCCGCTGTCCGAACGTGGCGGCCGATGGCTGAGAATGAACCTGTTCCGATTTCCCGGCGCTGTGTGGTCGCGCAAACGCGGGTGTGTAGAACTTTCAGAAGGCGACGTGATCGCATTGCATCTCGTGGTCGAGCGCATCACGGCGGTCGGGCTGAAGGTGCGGTTTTCGGGGCGCCTCCGAGGCTGGGACGGTACGTCACCCGTTTGGACCAGGCTGGCTCGCGGCGAGCCCTAAACCTCGTCGATAGATCCTACGAACTACGCTTCTGTGTTATGCGACGAAGGGTGATGCCATGCTGCCATGCGCGCACGCGGATCGCGGCTTCGGTCCGCTGTAACTTGTCGGCAATTTCATTTGGCCGTCGGCCGGCCAGGGCCAACGACTTCAGCAGTTCATGATCCTCGCTAGTCCACTTCTTAAGCAATGGATAGCGCGAGGCCATGCGTCGATTCGGTGAGAGGGGGAGGAACTCGTAGAATTGCGGACTAGCAAAGCCGCCGCCTTCACATTTGTTAAGGCTGGATCGATCTGAATTTGTAAATACGATGTCGTTAAACCAATCGAAATTCGGTTCCGACCGTTGAGCGCGCCAAAGGTCACCCACCATTACCGGCAGTTTTTGCAACACCTTCGTCATGGTGCATGGGTGAAGGCGTCCGAGATCACTGCGGGGCGCACGGTCACGGGCAATTCGCTCCGGTTCGGATGGATAGAAAGCCGCGAGGTAAGCGGGTGCTTGTCGTACCGTATTACACCTCATGGCGCCGCCGAGGTGCGGAAAGCCCTCGCGATGACATGGTAGGTCTTAAGTCATTGGGCCGCAGCTAAGCGTTTTGATTTTTCCATCCGAGTTAAACGCCAACAGCGCTCCTACAGTGCCTTTTCGCGTAATGTAGGAGATCATTGTTCCCTCCTGCGAGGGTAGAAGATTGTCTAGCTGGGAGGCTGGATGTTCTCGGAGACGATCAGCCCAGTAGGCACGCAGCGCTGCGCTCCCCGTGATTGTTAGTCCGTTGCACCCGCAATGAACGACCGCATCATCAGCATACATTTCCAAAATTGCGTCAATATCACCGGCACGGTAGGCATCGAGCCAGTCTACCGCCGCCGCCATTGGGTCGAAGGACATGTTCCTCACCTCTCTGTTGAGCGGCGGACCGTTTAGGACCTTTCCAATGAATGTCAGGTGAAACAGAAGCCAGATAAACGTTCATTGTGGAACTCTGCGGGGAGGTCCGAGGCGCCCTTTCGAGATGGAGGATCCGTCCGTAAACGACTTGCGCCCTTGTTCTTGTGTGTACTCCTTCACAGGCGGATCGAGCCGCCTGAGTTAAATTGGTTCCCATGGAAAAAGATCGAGACAAGCGCATATTGCAGGAGCGCCTAGAGCGATGCCGGCAGCTGACCAAGGATTTCCCGACCGGGCCAACGGCTGAGCATCTTCGACAGATAGAGGCGGAATTGTTGGACGATATTCACGCTCTCGAAGGGCAATAAGCGTCTTCGGGAGATTGTGCCTCGGCGGGCTCCGCGCAGGCAGAGATTTGTTAGAGCTCGGCCTCAAGCGCTCCGCGGTTGCGAGTTTCCTCAAACCGAAGTTGAAACGGAACGCTTCACGCGAGGTCAAAGACTCCGTGGGTAAGGTCTGTAAACCGCACGTCGTCGTCCAATTGGCGGTGGGTGCTTTTTTGAGTTGAGTAGAGTGGTGAGGCGTACCTGGCGGCGGCACTGCGAATATCTCCACCCGCAATGGTCACGACTAGGCACCGGTTCTCGCATATCGCCAAGTCGTTCAAGCTGAAGAGCCAGACCGTCTTCGACGGTAAGATCGTTGTCGTCCATGAGGGCCGCACCAATTTTTCGGAGCTGCCGGCCGAACCTAGCCAAGGTTCGGCAGGATGAGACTTTGTTCTATGCCTTCGACATCCTACGGCGAAGAACTTCGCAGTAAGCCACAGCCAGGTGTTCTTCGAGGCGGCCAGCCGATCGAATCACGAGAGCATTGTCTCAAAGCGCCTTGATGCGCCGTATCGATCGGAGAGGGCAGAAGCCTGACTGGCGTTCGATACCGCGGTTAGTCCAAAGAGCAAATTGAGTAAGCAGCTAAAAGGCCCAAGGTCATATGGGCGGAGCCTGTTTTTATTGCGGAAATTGAGTGCCGCAACTCCCCGTCCGAAGGATTGTTGCGCGCAAGCTCCCTAAAAGGGTTTTCTAAGACCTAATGAATGTTGTATCGCCTGCTGCGGTATAAGCTTACTATTTGCACATCACCGCAAGGCCCTCGGCAAACATCGGTGATGAGAACGCACGTCGCAGCGCTCCCGCCTCCCTCAAAAGGAAAGGAGCAGCGCCATGTGGAAACGGCGTCGTTTCAAATCAGACAAGTCTCTCGAAGAATGCCTCGGTGAAGAGGCGAAGCAGCTTCGCAATGAGGCGAGTGTGCTTCCGCAAGGCCTGAAGCGTGATCACGTGCTGAGGCAAGCACGCCAAGCCGAGACTGCCGCTCACATGGCCGATTGGATGGGCTCTCGCGGCCTTCAATCACCAGATTAGGAGTAAAACGATGACCAAGCGCAGGCGCTTTAAGCAAACAGATTCGCTTGAGATCCGGCTACTGCAGTTTGCCAATGACATGCGTCAGAAGGCGGAAGGAGCTGATGAAGCCGATCGTAAAGCTTTGCTTCAGCGAGCTTCGAATGCGGACCAAGCGATCGATCTGGAGAAGCAGCTCCGCAGTCCGGTATAAGGAAGATGGCGTAGCTTGGTCTCCTCCTTGAGACTTAGGCCATCGCTCGCGCAGGCCCCCTTTCTTAGGAACGTGCGTTGTTGAGCGACCGTTGGACTGTATGACGGATAGCAGGTGTCGTGTTTGCCAAGGCCTCGGCTGGGTGTGTGAGAACCATCCCGATAAGGTATGGACGGAGAGTGAAGGCGGTTGTCATTGCGGCGCGGGCATGCCTTGCCAGTGCAGCAGGGCACACGGCGAACACACACCTGACGTCGAGACCGTCATCGTCGAAATTGGGGTTGATCCTAAAAAGTTGAATTGAGGAGCTCAGGAGTATCGCTGATGGATCGACGAAGCGATGAAAGTATCGCCGCACGCGCATACGAGCTTTGGGAGCAAGCCGGGAAGCCTGAAGGGAGAGACGAGGAGTTCTGGCGCCTGGCTGAACTGGAACTTATCAACGACGACAAGGACTCTCCTCGTCGGACGCCCGATACTCTCTGAACAAAGGGACTGAATGACACGCTATTACTTCGACCTCATCGACGATTATGGGCATGCGACCGACGAGGAGGGCTTAGAGATTTCCACGCTGGATCAGGTGGAACGGGAGGCGGCGAGATCCATGGCCGATGCTGTGGCCGACAACTTCGACTCCCCGAATATCAAGACTGGTGAATCAGCCATCGAGGTCCGCGACAACCTTGGTCCGGTCATGAGGCTCCGGTTCACCGTATCAATAGAGCGGCTCAGGCAGCAGTAATGGCACGCAGTAGCCCCACTCGAACAATTTAGGCTTTAGCAATTTGGTGAAGGTAGGCCGGGTCAAACCCGGACAACTCCGTTACCTTCTCGACGTCCACCTGAGCGATGCGATCCCTTCGAATATCCAAGACTCCGTCTGCACGGAACTTCTGCAAGATGCGGTTCGCATGCACCGCGCTTATGCCGAGCGCTTCGGCGAGCTCCGATTGCGTGACGGGAAATTCGAACTCGTTGTCTTTGACCAGCCCAACGGTTGTCAATCGAAAGTGCAGTTCTGCAAATAAGTGAGCCATCCTGGCGCCGGCGTCGCGAGCGCCGAGGTTCATGATCCACTCTCTAAAAATAGATGCATCAATCAACGTCTCACGCCACAGCGCGTGTGCCACGGTAGGGCGCTTGTCGATTAAGATCAGAATACCGCTATGCTCGATAAAGCCCAGCGTCGCTCCCGAGATGGTAATAAGGTCGTGGTCCATCGACTTCAAGAATAGAGATTGTAGATCTGGGGCGTCGCCTGGAACATGAAACGACAGAATCTGCTTCTTCCCAGTATGGGAAATTTTGGAGCGACAAGCGAAGCCCTTCATCACCAAGCAGCATGCCTTCGGTCGGTCACCGGTACGCACGATCGAAGTGTGCACGGGCACGTCGCGAACGTGCACCGGTAGCTCTCCAATCGCTGCGGCGTCCTCGTCGTCAATATGAGTGTCGCTTCTCAGTTTTCGGATTAGAATGTCAGTAGGGCGCATCTCAATCCTCGCGCGATGCTGTCAGACCTCTCAGTTGTAATCATTATCTGGCAAGGAACCAGGCGGGGACTTCAGTTCTTCAATCCCGGCCTCGATAATCGGAACTTCGTTGCGAACCGCTTCAGCCGCCCTGGCGGGATTAATACCAGTCACAGCTTCAAGCTGAGCAAGTATCTTGCGGCGATGTGCTAGAAGATCTGACAGCGCGCGCCGATCTTTCGACTTCACGTATCCGGCGACGATCAGTTCCATCGCTTTCGACAAACCGAACTCCCAGATTCGACGGCCAGAAACCTCACCCCGGGGATTGGCTCGCCTTTTCAGTGCTAGACGATTTCGACCTCAATGGTCTACGCTTCAACTAGACCGATCCGGTCGCCGCGAAGTCCTAGGCCGAACGCCAGTTGGCGCCGTCTGGGCTTTCTCGGGCTGGATGATCCGGACGAGGGATAATCTTCGTGGCTTACGCTTTGGCCTCGGACACTCTGGTCTAATGCCGATCCAACGTTCTGATACGCGCTAACTCGGATGGACTTGGCGCCGGAAGTCCGTAATCTTTTGCTCGTTTAGCGGCCAGTTCTCGGTAGGCTCGCGCTTGCTCACTTAACTGATCCCTGAAGCTTGCGTCGCGTTCTGTAGCCGCCAAATGTTCGAGCTGAACGGCTCGCTCTAGATATTCGACCAGTAACTTCATTTGCCCCTCCAACGGCACACCTAACGCGGAGGCCGTTCTCTCGTTCCTAAACTCCGTACGCCGAGGTTGGGTCGAAAGGTCTGACTTCCACCCAAGCTGAAGCTGTCACCATTTCCTGTCGCTTAGTCCGATGGCACTTGAGCACTCTCAACGGCTAACGCTACTTCGGATCGAGTTCGACAGGAGCGGTTGGCGGCACCAATCGGCGCGGGAAGGCGGCAGGTTACTCGATAGGAACCTCACTCACGCCGCCGTGTTGACGGGGCCGATATCACTCGCCTCTGGAGCTCAGACATGGCCGACAAAGATCTCAACAACCTGTTTCTCGATACGCTCAAAGACATCTACTACGCTGAAAAGCAGATCTATAAATCGCTGCCGAAGATGGCGAAGGCCGCTTCATCGGACCAACTTCGCGCAGCGTTCGAGAAACATCACGACGAGACCGAGACGCAGATCGAGCGTCTTGAGCAGATCTTCGAGTTACTTGGCAAACCGGCGCGGGGCAAGAAATGCGATGCGATCGAGGGTATTCTCGATGAGGGCAAGGAAATCATGGAAGAGTACGAGGACGCGCCCGCCCTCGACGCCGGTCTGCTTGCAGCGGCACAGGCTGTCGAACACTACGAGATCTCGCGGTACGGCACGCTGCGGACCTGGGCCGGCAAACTTGGGCACAAGGACGCCGTCAAACTTCTGGATGCCACGCTCGCAGAAGAGAAGAAGACCGACGACGCGCTGACCAAGCTGGCCATCTCTGCCGTCAATGCCGAGGCGGCTTAAGGCCATGGCCATGAAAAACCTGATTGTTGGCTTGCTTCTCACAGGTCTTCTCATGTCACCGGCACTGGCGCAGTCTGAACTCAAGGATCTGGTGCCGGCTGATATGAGAGGCGCATTGCCAACGTCACTCGATGACAGCTCACAAAAGAAGCTTGATAAGCTTCGTGATGCCAAACCCGAGGACTTTGCGAGCCAGTACGACCCCATGCAGGTCAGCGCTCATAAGGATGCCGTATCGTTGTTTCAGCGGTACGCTGAAGGCGGGGCCGATCCCAAACTGAAAGAGTGGTCAGGAAAGACCCTGCCGGCGCTTCAGCATCATCTCGGAATGGCCCAGGAGCTCGACAAGAATCGCAAGTAGCGTTTCGTGCTCGACCGCCGCATAGCGGCGGTCGAGCAGATATGCGGCTTACTTGTGCACGAGCTTGGTTTAAGAAAGCCCGCTCTCATAACGCCCCTTCTCCTAAACTTCCTTGCGGAGTTCGCGTGGCATTAAGATGCGGTATCGCCGCTATTAGCCGGGCCGAGGAACAATCAAGGTCGCGCCCGCTTGGTCACAAATGGAGGGAAGCCAGTGGACCATCCTGAAGACAAGCCATCGGTGGTCAAGCAAGCGACCGCGACGATCCGCGACTTTGCCGGGAAAGCGCAAGATGCATTGCAGGACGGAGAGACGCCTGGACAGTGGAAGGTCATCGTCCGCGACCTGGTTCGCGAGGCCCCATTGGCATCGCTCGCCGTAGCCTTCTTGATCGGCGTGATCGTGGCCCGCCGGTAGAGTTCAAGCTGGCTGCTTACCCGGTCGCACCGCGGAGAGGCACGAAGTTAGGAAGGGCCACCAGCGGGCCTGTCCCATCTTCTGCGCTACCGCGAGGTCCCACATAAGGGCGCCGAACGCTATGAGGTTTCATAGCGAATTTGACGTTCTAATCGATGAATGCCGCCAGTTCCTCGGGCGTACCCGAGGGGAAGGCTTCCTTTAGAAAGTCGAGGAATGCCGAAACGCGAGCACTCAGCAACCTTCGCGACGGATAGAGGGCCCAAAGGGCGATTTCCGGTCCGTCGACATCACCCCAACTGACGAGCTTGCCGGCAGCCAGGTCATGACTGACGAGCGACACTGGAAGGCGCGCCGCGCCTACGCCTGCGCGAACCGAGTCGCGGATCATGATGAGCGACGATAGGCGAAGCACCGGCTGTGTCTTGATCCGTAAGTTCTGACTCCGTTTCCTCAAATCCCAGGCAGCGTCCAGATCGCTTGTCCCGCGTACCACGGTCGGAATGGCGACCTCGCCCTTTGGGCGCTTGAGGGTCGGGCTTGCCACCACCACCAGCCGATCGCGCATCAGGACCCGCCCCACCAGTGTCTCGTCCGGATCAGGATTGACCCTGATCACCAGGTCGTACCCTTCCTCGACCATGTCGACGCTACGATCCTCCGTCGTGACCTCGATGCGGACTTCCGGATACTTTAGCGCGAACGCGGCCGCCAGCTTTCCCATTGCGGTCTGTGAAAAGAGCAGAGGCGCGCTGATCCGCAGCCTGCCTCGCGGTTTGTCTCCGCCTGAGGCGATTGCGGTCGCCGTCTGCTCCAGCTCGGCGAGCAATGCGCTCGTGCGCTCATAAAGCGCACGCCCTTCTTGGGTGAGCTTCAGCGTTCGCGTCCCTCGCTCGAGAAGGCGCAGGTCGAGGCTGCTCTCCAGTTCGGACACCCGGCGCGACAGGGTCGCTTTCGGGCGGCCAGTCGCGCGGGCGGCCCGCCCGAACCCTTCGTGACGGGCGACGAGATTGAAATCGACGAGGGCAAGCAAATCCATGTGTTCCACCATTGAGACGGACTGTCTATAAATGAGGACTATCGATCCAATATTGGATCACTAATTTGCGGGTGTCTACTAATCCAAACCCGGAGTGATCCCCATGACAATCCTTGTAACCGGTGCCACCGGCAATGTCGGCCGCAACGTCATCGAAGAACTCGCCAAGCGCGGCGCCGACGTCCGCGCCCTTGTCCGCGATCCTGCGAAGGCCAACTTTCCGGCGGGCGTGAGCGTCGCGAAGGGCGACCTATTGGACGTCGACTCGCTGCGCGGTGCGTTCTCGGGGGTCTCAACTCTGTTCCTGCTCAATGCTGTGGTCGCGGACGAATTTACACAGGCGCTCATCGCGCTCAATTTGGCACGAGAGGCAGGCATTGAGCGCATCGTCTACCTGTCGGTGATCCATAGCGACGTGTACGTAAACGTGCCTCACTTCGCCGGCAAGTTCGGCGTCGAGCGGATGATCGAGCAGATGGGCTTCAAGGCCACCATCTTGCGTCCTGCCTATTTCATGAACAACGAACTCACGATCAAGGATGTGGTGACCGATTATGGCATTTACCCGATGCCGATCGGCAGCAAGGGACTCGCCATGATCGACGCGCGCGACATCGGTGAAATCGCGGCCATAGAACTGCTTCGCCGCGAGAAATCCCCCACGCCGCTCCCGCTCGTCCGGATCAATCTGGTCGGTCCGGATACGCTGACTGGCGCGAAAGCCGCCGCCATTTGGTCGGAAGTCCTGGGTCGAATGATCGCTTACCCAGGCGATGACACCGCAGGTTTCGAGAAGAACCTCAGGCAGTTCATGCCGACTTGGATGGCCTTCGACATGCGACTGATGAGCGAGCGCTTCCTCACGGACGGAATGATCCCTGAGGCCGGCGATGTCGAACGTCTAACCAAGCTTCTGGGCCGACCCCTACGATCCTATCGCGACTTCGTGGCCGAGATCACGGCCCTTGCCTGACGGCAAGCGGCACCGGGAGGTGTCCCATCATTCCATAGAGGCAACAATGAATACTCTCACAAGCAATGGCGCTAAGACTTCATCGAAGATACTAGTGCTTGGAGCGACCGGCGGCACCGGGCGTCTAATCGTCGACCAGGCGTTAGCGCGCGGACAAGAGGTCACAGCGCTGATGCGGTCACCCGAGAAGGCGGGCGATCTGAGCGGCGCAAAGCTTGTCGTCGGCGACGTTCGCGACGAAGTAGCCCTGCGGGAAGCCTTAAAAGGTCAGGACGCCGTTATCAGCGCGCTTGGCACGCCGGCAAGCCCCGTCCGCGAGGTAACGCTGCTCTCGACCGCGACGCGCGCGCTCATCGCCGCGATGAAGGTCGAGGATGTCTCTCGTCTGGTCTGCATCACAGGCATCGGCGCCGGCGACAGCGCCGGGCACGGCGGCTTCCTGTTCGACAACTTGATCTTTCCGCTTCTTCTAAAGAATGTCTACAAAGACAAGAACCGGCAGGAAGCCATCGTCAGGGATAGCGGGCTCGATTGGGTCATCGTTCGTCCGTCGGTCCTAAACGACAAGCCTGGCCGCGGCTCGGTCCGAGCTTTAACGGATATCTCCGACTTCCACGGTGGAAGTATATCGCGACAGGACGTCGCTACGTTCGTCCTGGATCAACTACGTACGGATGCTTGGCTTCGCCGTGCTCCGTTGATCACATGGTGACAGGAGAACTCGCTTCGAGAACGAAGGAAGTTTCACATTTAAGCTATAGCGGCGACATTATCGCAAGCCAAAGAAGGACAGAACCGCGCCGATCACAACAACGAGTCCGACAAGATAAATCAAGCCATTCAACGTGGATCTCCGTTCTATGCTGCCACATCGTGCGCTTTACGCGCGCGCGTTTAGAACATGTATTGGTGCAATTTGGTTCCCGTTCGCATTTTGAAGTGTTGGTTGGCTCGTTGCTTCGGAATTGGGCCCAGCCATCAGCGAGGTCTCCGGTAGACGGCGCAACTCGCTGCGAAGCGTCTGCCACGCTCTAATCCGGGATGCGCCGGCTCTTAGCGAGACTTGAGGTGCTCGCTGCCTTCAATCGATGGAGACCAATCCAAAGGCGAAGAAAGCACCGCCGACCACGACTAGCAAGCTGAGCGGGCCCCAAAGCAACCAAGCTCCACAAAGGGCCAGCACAAAGCCGACGGCAAGGATCGCGACTGAGATTATGTTTTGCATCGAACAGTTGCGCCTCGTTAGACGAACGTGTCGGAGAATCAATGGGACACGATTGCAGCCAGTCCGAACGCCGTGGCGCATGCAAGAGCAAGAGCTACAAGAGTCACCCGGATTTCATAAGGCATAGAAAGTCCTTTCGCTAATTCGAAAACGCCACAGGTGCGGGAGCCGTTCCGAAAAGCTTTGGCACACGCGTAAAAACTCGCATTTGAGCGAGTGGCGGAGTGCGCTCAGAGCGAGTTATCAGATAAGAGCTCTCCACCCACGGGTGCGAAAGTGTACATAGCCGAAGCCGAAATGGAGTTCTTGAGTTCGCGCAGCGCGTCAACGCTGACGAGCCTTAAGACCCGCTGGCGTTAGCCAAGAAACAAATCGCCTCCCTCAGCAATATCAGTCAGGGAGGATCGGATGCCCGTCGCAATCGCGTTGATGGCGCAACCTGGCAGATTTTCCCGGTCTGGACGTTCCGCTCGGCTGGCGCCCAGAAACAGAACTCACCTTGCTGCCCTCACCCTGCTGCCCGTCGAAGACGAGCTTCGCCCACACGTGCTTCTCAACCAGTTTGGCCGCGTACGAGTGATCCGGATGGGTGAACGTTGGCCTGAAAGGAAGTGAACGCCGCTCTTCGAACGAGTTTTGAGCGCTAGTGGAACCTAGCGCATCTCGGGAGAGTTTTGCGGGCGTCGAAGTCGGCCATGAGCAGATCGCCGACCTCATAGACGAAGCGCTTCGGGAGGTCTTGCAGGTCGGCTTGCTCTCGCGGTCGAAAGCCGTCGGCGACGTAAAACTCCCTAGCCGCCGTTCGACGGCCGAAAGACTGTCCTCCTCGGGCGCGTTCTACTCTCGATTGAGAAGACGAAGCCGCTGACCAAGCGTGAAGAGGAAGTGCTACGACTGATTAATGCAGGCTACACTAACAAGTGCGGGCCCGCCTGCTCGACATCAGCTCACGCACCTAAGAATCTCACCGTCAGGAGATCATGAGGAAATTCGGCGCCAGAAACGTCGTCGAATTGGTGCAGTTAACTCACGCTTAGGCGGCATTATCCCTCAAGCGACAGCGGCTGTCGTCAAAGTCCCCAAACGGACATCGATCTTAGCTACGCCGCATCGAAGAAGGGAGGTCACGATCTACTTCAGTTTTAGGTCGGATTATCTACCAAGGGTCTCGCGCTCGCGCGACCACCCCCCGCACGGCTTCAGCCTTGCCGCCCAAGGCTGCGGCCGTATCATTTGACGCTCCGTCGGCGCGGTTTCGCTTGGCCTGACGGTCCAATTGTGGCCAATTTTCTTGCGATTCCCTAAAGCGGCGGCGCTTGTAGATTGCTATCTAGGAAAGGGCAGCTACATGCTGAGATGAAGTGCTTCGGGCATGGAAGTTCGTGCCGCGAGCCGCTAATTTCGTTCGGGCAAGAAAGTATCGTGCCGACCGAACCGAAGGACCGCGAGCGCTGTTGACCAGGCCATTCATCTCGGAGAACAGGCTCATTTTGCCGCGGTCGATCGTCGGTTGGTTCGCCCTGTGCTGGGGGCTTTTCCTGATCGCGGCTGTCGTGGTCGGAGCGATGCTTATCGCCCTATACAAGGAGACGAGCAGCCAACGCATCGAGCGGGGCGAAGCCATGTTGGTGCGAGCCTGCGATGCTATCCTGCGCGAAACGGCCATATCGTCGGGCGGGACCGCGAGCGAAGATGTGGACCGTGCCGTATCTCGCGCTCTTGAACCGTATTCCGGCGTCGAGGGAGGGGTCTGGCGTGCCGGGCGGGGCTCTGTGGCCTACGCGTTTCCTAGCTATGAAGGCACCGGCATCAAGACGGACCTGCCTCAGGCGGAGATGCCTACTATAGAAAAGATCGCGGAAAGCGCGACGCTTGCCAATCGTCCCGTCGCGTGGAAGCGGGACACTCGCTCCCAAGTCCTGCTGTTACAGGGGTGCCCGTCCGTCGGCAGACCCGTGCTCGCCGCGTGGAGCATGATGCGCGTCGATATCGTCGGCGGCCGCCCCTTCCTGCTCGCGACTACGGGACTTGCATTGCTGCTTGCCGTGCTCCTGGGGTCGGCAGCCCTCCTTGGCCGCGTGCTCTGGCGATGGTCGGAGCGCCTGCAGACGATCGAAAGAGCGCTTGCGACGGAAGCGGAGAATCTGCCGGTGCTGCAGGCGACGGGCCAGCGCGATCTGGATCGGATCGTTGACGCCATCAACGGTGCGAGCGCCACTGCGGCGGAGGCGCGCCGTCGATCCGACGAACTGCGGAGTCGCGTCGCTGAGGCCGAACGTCTTGCGGCGCTTGGTCGGGTTGCCGCGGGAGTGGCCCACGAGATCCGGAACCCGATGGCCGCTATCAGGTTAAAGGCTGAGAACGCGCTCGCTGAGCAGGCGGATCATACGCGCGCGAGGAATGCCCTGCGCGTAGTTGTCGATCAAGTTGCACGGATGGAGCGGTTGTTGCAGAATTTGTTGCGGTCCGTGCATCGGTCGCCAATCCGCCGCGAGGCGGTCCCGGACATCGGCGGGCTGCTGACCCAACATGCCGCGCTTTTTGCCGAACAGGCTGGCGGACGGACGATCGGCGTCCAGGCGTCGTCTGCTCTCGAGCCGATGGCTTCCTTCGACCGATGTCAGATCGGCCGCGCGCTGGACAATCTGATTCTGAATGCGATCCAGAATTCTGCGGACGGCACGGCCATCGATCTGACTGTAAAGGCCGACGACGGTCGGTTGATCTTGGCCGTGGCGGACCATGGCTTCGGCGTCCCAGCTGATATTCGCGATCACCTGTTCGAGCCGTTCGCGACCGGGAGAGCCGACGGCACCGGACTGGGTCTCGCGATCGTACGCGAAATTGCGGAAGCCCACGGTGGTCGTGCGGCGGTGACACATCGCCAGGACGGAACGACATTTTCGATCGAGTTGCCGCGAGGGATTCCATCATGAGCCACATCTTGATCGTCGACGACGACAAGGCGGTTCGGGACGCGCTATGCGAGACGGTACGCGATCTCGGATACGAGACAAGCGTGGCGTGCGATGGTCGCGAGGCGATACGGGTCGCTGCGACGAAACGGCCCGATGCTGTGCTATTGGACCTGCGCATGCCCGACATAAGCGGGATGGACGTGCTCAAGCACTATCGCAAAGTCGGAGATGCGCCGCCTCCGGTGGCGATCATGACCGCATATGCGACTGCCGCCAACACCATCGAGGCGATGAGGCTGGGCGCATTCGACCATCTCGCGAAGCCCATCGGCCGCGAGGATCTTGCTTCGTTGTTGCGGCGCATGATCAGGTCACGTTGCGAGACTTCCGATCCAATCCGCAAGGAGACCAGAGAATCCTCCGGCGACGAATTGATAGGCTCTAGCGACGGCATGCGCGCCGTCCAGAAGACGATCGGGATGGTCGCCGATAGCGACACGACGGTCTTGATCACCGGTGAGACCGGGACGGGCAAGGAGGTCGTCGCACGTACCATCCACCGCGCCGGTGCGCGTTCGAAAGGCGCGTTCATCGCGTTGAATTGCGCTGCCATTCCCGCAGACCTGCTGGAGAGCGAACTTTTCGGGCATGTCAAGGGAGCCTTCACGGGGGCGATCGCAGAACGCAAGGGAGCCTTCCGTGAGGCGAATGGCGGTACGCTCTTTCTCGATGAGATAGGCGACATGGATTTGGCCATGCAGGCCAAGATTCTTCGCGCGATCCAGGAACGCGTGGTCACTCCGTTGGGCGGCAGACCGCAGAACGTGGACGTGCGCATCGTGGCGGCGACCCACCGAGACTTGGCGTTATGGGTACGGCAGGGCAAATTCCGCGAGGACCTCTTCTACAGGCTGAACGTCGTTCCTATCGAGCTGCAGCCGCTACGCGCACGGATAGAGGATATCCTGCTACTGGCGGAGCATTTCCTTCGTTCGGCGAGCGATCGGCCGATCCGCCTTTCGGCCCGAGCCGCGGAGCGGCTCAAGGACCATCCGTGGCCTGGCAACGTTCGCGAACTGCGCAATGCAATTGAACGTGTCGCCGTTTTCAGCCGCGGCGGCAATCTGGACGTCGAGGACTTCGACTTCCTCGACGCGGCGGCTTGCAACCAAGAAGGCGCCGCAGGCATGGCCGGTCACGGTCGCTCGGCCAACCTTCCCTTCGCGCTGGAGGAGCTCGAGCGCAAAATGATCGAGCAAGCTCTCGTGCACAGTCGGGGCAATCGCACCGAGGCGGCGAGAAAGCTTGGCATCAATCGCCAGCTGCTGCATGCGAAGGTCGCGAAGTACGGTTTAGACCAGTTGGGCAAGGCTTTTTGAAGCCGCACCGGGCGCCTTCCGGGCATTGAGTCGTCGGCGTCGCAGCCGGGTCAGATGCCGGTCGATAAAGCGAGGCCCTCTTGCGAAGCGAGCCGAGTCGTGAGCCGTATTTCGCTGCGCTCTCGATCGCGAGCGATCCCATCATCAGACGCTTTCACTCGTTCGGAAGGACGGTCTTGGCGATACCGAGGACGATCTCGGTGACACGTAGCTGACGCGCTGGCCCTGGTGTAAGGTTTTCTGACAGGGCGTCCGCTTTCCCGACGCTCTTAGCGGGACTCCGTTTCGAAAAAGGACAATTAGTTCAATCGATTCCGTTGTGGCACGCGCCTTGCGATGAGCTCGCAGACCTCAAAGCTGGGAGCGAAATATGCATTGGATTGATCCCGATCATCTGCCCGAAGTCG
>Ga0065165_1000582_pt1 | contig 53862 bp, 52 predicted proteins | sample AraplaMF_Cvi_mMF_FD_63813 | JGI IMG/M metagenome (GOLD analysis project Ga0065165, IMG submission 63813) | Arabidopsis root microbial communities from the University of North Carolina, USA - plate scrape MF_Cvi_mMF (version 2) (version 3) | ecosystem: Host-associated > Plants > Roots >...
GCGATCCGCGACCAGCTCGACGAGCTGCCCTATTATTCCACCTTCCGCGGCACGACAAATTCGCCGCTGATCGAACTCTCCTACGAGCTTGCCGATTGGTTCAAGCCGGATGGTCTCAGCCGCTCCTTCTTCACCTCGGGTGGTTCGGATTCGGTGGAGACCTGCCTGCGGCTCGCCCGCCAGTACCACAAGATCAACGGACAGCCCGAGCGCAGCAAATTCGTTGCGCTGAAGAAGGGCTATCACGGCACACATTTTGGCGCCGCCTCGGTCAACGGCAACCAGAATTTCCGCCGCAACTACGAACCGCTGCTTCCAGGCGTCATCCACCTGCCCGCCCCGTTCACCTATCTCAATCCGTTCAACACCACCGACGGTGCGGAAATCGCGGCTGCGATCGGCAGGCTTTTCGAGGATGAAATCGCCTTCCAGGGTGCCGATACCATCGCCGCCCTGATCGTCGAGCCGGTGCTGGGCGCCGGCGGCGTCATCGTCCCGCACGAGACCTTCCTGCCGCTGATGCGCGAGATCTGCGACCGGCACGGTATCCTGCTGATCGCCGACGAGGTGATCACCGCCTTCGGCCGCACCGGCGCCTGGACGGGCTCGCGTCTCTGGGGCGTCAAGCCGGATCTGATGTCGACCGCCAAGGCGATCACCAACGGCTATTTCCCCTTCGGCGCCGTCATGATCTCAGACAAGGTGGCGGAGGTCTTTGAAGCCAGCAAGGGCGCGTTCGGCAGCATCGGCCACGGCTATACCTATTCCGGCCACCCGGCCGGCGCGGCCGCCGCGCTGGCGACGCTCAAGGAAACGAAGCGGCTCAACGTCGCCGCCAATGCTGCGGCTCGCGGAGAAGAACTGATTGCCGGCCTGAAAAAGCTGCAGGACAGGCATGAGCTGATCGGCGACGTGCGCGGCAAGGGCCTTATGTGCGCGCTCGAACTCGTCAGCGACCGCGCCAAAAAGAGCGGTGCCGCCAAGGATGTCGTGCAGAGGGTGCAGGATGCAACCTATGACGCCGGCGTTCTCGTCCGAACCTCTGGCACCACTGTCATCATGTCGCCGCCGCTGATCGTGACCGCCGAGAATGTCCACACCATACTGACCGCGCTCGACGCTGGTCTCACTGCTGCGAGGTCCTGATCATGTCCGACAATGCAACCCTCATCGCGCGCCGCGAACGACTTCTCGGGCGGAACATGTCGCTCTTCTATAACGATCCCGTGCATCTCGTGCGTGGGGAAGGCGTCTGGCTATGGGACGCCGATGGCCGCAAATATCTCGATTGCTATAACAATGTGCCACATGTCGGCCATTGCCATCCGCGCGTGGTAGAAGCGATCATGCGGCAGGCTTCCACACTGAACACGCATACGCGCTACCTGCACGAAGGCATCCTTGACTACGTCGAGCGGCTGACGGCAACCTTCGACAAAAGCCTGAATGCCGCGATCCTGACCTGCACGGGAAGCGAGGCGAACGACGTGGCGCTCCGCATGGCGCAAGCCATGACCGGCAAGACCGGCGTCATTGCCACCAACCACACCTATCACGGCAATACGGCGGCCGTATCGCAGCTATCGACACGCATGCCACCGGTAGGCGGCTACGGCGGCCATGTGCGACACGTTCCGGCGCCGGACAGCTATCGTCCGCTCGGCGGAGAGGGCGGAGAGGCCTTTGCCAGGGCTTTCTCGGCCGAAGTCGAAAAGGCGATCGACTCGCTTCAGGAAAGTCCTCACGGTTTCTCGGCCATTATCATCGATCCGTTCTTCGCCAACGAAGGCTTTCCGGATCTGCCGCCGCGTTTTCTCGACAAGACGGTTGCCGCCGTGCACAAGGCTGGCGGCCTCGTCATCACCGACGAGGTGCAGCCCGGCTTCGGCCGTACCGGCACGCATATGTGGGGCCATCAGCACGCTGAAATTGTTCCCGATATCGTCACCCTCGGCAAACCGATGGCCAACGGCCATCCTGTTGGCGGCGTCGTTGCCAATGTCGATACGATAAACACTTTTCGCAAAGCGTTCCGCTATTTCAACACGTTCGGGGGCAATCCAGTCTCCTGCGCCGCTGCCATGGCCGTGCTCGATGTCATTAAGGAGGAGAACCTCGTCGAGAATGCAAGAGACGTCGGCGAATATACGCGCGATGCCTTCAAACGGCTTGCCGAGAAGCACTCGATCATCGGAGATGTGCGCGGAAGTGGCCTCTTCATGGGGACTGAATTCGTACTGGATCGGACGACGAAGGAACCGGCTGTCGCTGAGGCAACCCGGATCGTCAATGGCATGCGCGAACGAGGTGTGCTGATGGGCAAGATCGGCATTCACCAATGCGCTACCAAGATCCGTCCGCCCATGCCATTTACCAGGGCCAATGCCGACTTCATGTTGTCGATCTTCGACGACGTCCTGTCCGCACTGTGAGGCTGATATGGCTGATCAGTTGCCGCAGAACATCCGCGACGCGCTCCAGAAACGTGCGCTGGAAGCACTCGACCATTGGCCTGTGCGGCCTCATGAACCTGTGCTGATGAAATATCGGGAGAACGCCGTTTTCCGGGTCACGCTTTCCGATGGGCGGCCTGCCGCCTTACGGCTGCATCGGCCGGGCTATCATGACGAGACGAGCCTGCGCTCGGAACTGGACTTCATGGCAGCGCTACGCCATGGCGGCCTCGACGTGCCCTCCCCCGTGCCGGCAAGCGCGGGAGCCAGCCTCGTTTGCCTTGCCGCCAATCGGCAGTTTCCCAAACAGTATGCCGATGTCGTCAGCTGGATCGACGGAATGGCCCTCGGACAAACCGGAACGCCGCTGTCACAGTCGTCCGAGACGCAGGCAAGGATCTTCTTTCGCATCGGCCATGCCATGGCTGCGATGCATGATCTTGCCGACGCCTGGGCTCCACCAGAGGATTTCACCCGCCCGGCATGGGACGGCGAAGCTCTGCTCGGGGAAACGCCCCTCTGGGGCCGCTTCTGGGATTGCCGCGGACTTTCACGCGACGAGGCCGCTGCACTTTCGGCATTGCGCGACGACCTGCGCTGCCGTCTCACCAATGCGCAACGAAGCGGCATGGACTACGGCCTGATCCATGCCGATCTCGTGCGCGAGAACGTTTTCCTGACGGAAAGCGAAGGCGGCGTTGCCTTCATCGACTTCGACGACGCAGGCTATGGCTTCCGCCTCTTCGATCTTGCCACAACGCTGCTGAAGAACCGCCAGGAACCCGCCTACCCTGCCATCGAGAATGCCTTGATCGCAGGCTATCGCAGCCGGCGCGCCCTTTCCGATGCGGCCTTGCGGAGCCTGCCGCTGTTCATGGTGCTCCGGAGCCTCACCTATATCGGCTGGCTTGCCGAGCGGCCTGAAATCCCGGGTGCCGCCGAGCGGCTGTCGCGTTATGTCGCCGAAAGTCTGGAGCTCGCAAGAAAGCTCGCTACCGCCGCTTGACATCATCGGAAAAATGTTTAACGTGTTAATTAAATAGGGATCGGGGAGGATCGATGCCGCATCTCACCATCGAATATTCGGCAAATCTCGACGGCCGCGCCGATATCGCCGCCCTCTGCCAGACGCTACTTAAGACCGTGCTGGAGACGGGCCTTTTCGAGATCGGCGCGGTGCGCGTGCGTGCCCTTCGCGCCGATCACTATGCGATCGCCGATGAGCTTGCCGAGAACGCCTTCGTCGATTTGAACTTCCGCATCGGCAAAGGCCGCACGGCCGAGGAGAAGAAGCGCACGGGCGAAGCGATCTTTGCGGCGGCAACGGAGATCCTCCGTCCCCTCTTCGAGACGCCGCATTTCGCGCTGTCGCTGGAGATCCGCGAGATCGATGCGGAGCTGAGCTGGAAGAAAAACGCCATCCATCCGCGGCTGCGCGGCAAGTGACAAAATCCGCCTTGCGGGACGGGACAACATCAGGAAAATCGACGATGCCGACATTGCAGGAAAACATCGCAAAGGCCGAAACCTACCTCGCCCGCTTCAAGGAGCGCGGCGTCCTCAATCGCATCGGCGGCGAGGATGTGGCAGGTGGTGACGGCGCGACCTTCGAGACCCTCTCGCCGGTCGATCTGAAGCCGCTCGCCACCGTCGCCCGCGGCAATGCCGCCGATATCGACCGCGCCGTCAGGGCCGCCAAATCAGCCTTTGGCGAATGGGCCGCCATGCCGGGCGATGCGCGCAAGAAGTTGCTGCATAAGATCGCCGACGCGATCGTCGCGCGCGCCGAAGAGATCGCCTTCGTCGAATGCATGGATACCGGCCAGTCGCTGAAATTCATGGCCAAGGCCGCCCTGCGCGGCGCCGAGAATTTCCGCTTCTTCGCCGATCGCGCGCCGGAGGCACGGGACGGCAAGGCGCTGCGCGCCGATGGCCAGGTGAATCTGACGACGCGCGTGCCGATCGGTCCGGTCGGCATCATCACGCCGTGGAACACGCCTTTCATGCTGTCGACCTGGAAGATTGCGCCGGCCCTTGCCGCTGGCTGCACCATCGTCCACAAGCCGGCCGAATTCTCGCCGCTGACGGCCCGCCTGCTCGTCGAAATCGCCGAGGAGGCCGGCCTGCCCAAGGGCGTGTGGAACCTCGTCAACGGCTTCGGCGAGGATGCCGGCAAGGCGCTGACCGAACATCCGCTGATCAAGGCGATCGGCTTCGTCGGCGAGAGCCGCACCGGCTCGATGATCATGAAGCAGGGCGCCGACACGCTGAAGCGCGTGCATTTCGAGCTCGGCGGCAAGAACCCGGTCGTCGTCTTTGCCGATGCCGATCTCGAACGCGCGGCTGATGCCGCCGTCTTCATGATCTATTCGCTGAACGGCGAGCGCTGCACCTCGTCCTCGCGCCTGCTGGTCGAAGACAGCGTCTATGACAGGTTCACCGCGCTTGTCGCCGAAAAGGCAAGACGTATCAAGGTCGGCCATCCCCTCGATCCCGAGACCGTCATCGGCCCGCTCATCCATCCCGTGCACGAACAGAAGGTGCTGGAATATATCGCGATCGGCCGCTCGGAGGGCGCGACGCTCGCGGCCGGCGGCGAGAAGTTCGATGGTCCGGGCGGCGGCTGCTACGTCTCCCCCACCCTCTTTACCGGCGCGAACAACGGGATGCGCATCGCCCAGGAGGAAATCTTCGGGCCGGTGCTGACAGCCATTCCCTTCAAGGACGAGGCCGATGCGCTGGCGCTCGCCAACGACGTCCAGTACGGGCTCACCGGCTATCTCTGGACATCGGACGTCACCCGCGCCTTCCGTTTCACCGACCATCTCGATGCCGGGATGATCTGGGTGAATTCGGAAAACGTCCGTCACCTGCCGACGCCCTTCGGCGGCGTTAAGAACTCAGGCATCGGCCGCGATGGCGGCGACTGGTCCTTCGATTTCTACATGGAAACCAAGAACGTCGCCTTCGCCACAAAGCCGCACGCCATCCAGAAGCTCGGTGGCTGAGCCGTAATACGCATTAGAGCGGTTCAGCTTTTCGAGGAAGCGCGGAACCGCTCGAAGCTTTCGTTTAACGCAATTCCGGACGGAAAACTCGCTTCGCAATTTTCCTGGAAATTGCTCCAAGAGGAGGAACAAATGCCCCTGCCGAAACCCAATCTCTATCCGCCCTTCAACATCGTGCGTCTCAGCCATGTCGAACTCGGCGTCACCGATCTCGCCAAATCCCGCGCCTTTTATGTCGATACACTCGGGCTGCAGGTGACGGACGAGACCGCCGATACGATTTATCTCAGAGCGCTCGAAGAACGCGGTCATCACTGCATCGTGCTGAAGAACTCCGCCAAGGCCGAAGCCCGGGATCTCGGCTTCAAGGTCTTCGGCGAGGAAGATCTCGACAAGGCCGCGCATTTCTTCAAGAGCAAGGACCTGCCGGTCGAATGGGTCGAGCGCCCCTATCAGGCGCGCACCTTCCGCACCCGCGATCCCCACGGCATTCCGCTCGAATTCTATTCGAAGATGGACCGCCTGCCGCCGATCCACCAAAAATATGCGCTCTACAAGGGCGTCAAGCCGCTCAGGATCGACCACTTCAACTGCTTCTCGCCAAATGTCGACGCATCGGTCGCCTTCTACAATGAGCTCGGCTTCCGCGTCACCGAATATACCGAGGATGCCGAGACCGGCCGTCTCTGGGCCGCCTGGACGCATCGCAAGGGCGGCGTGCACGACATCGCCTTCACCAATGGCCTCGGCCCGCGTCTGCACCACATCGCCTTCTGGGTGCCGACGCCGCTCAACATCATCGACCTACTCGACCTGATGGCGACCACCGGCTGGGTCTCCAACATCGAGCGCGGCCCCGGCCGCCACGGTATCTCCAACGCCTTCTTCCTCTATATCCTCGATCCCGACGGCCACCGCATCGAGATCTACTGCTCGGACTACCAGACGGTCGATCCCGATCTGGAGCCGATCAAGTGGGACCTCAAGGATCCGCAGCGCCAGACGCTCTGGGGCGCCCCGGCCCCGAAATCCTGGTTCGAGCACGGCAGCCTGTTTGCCGGCGCCGACGTGGTCGAGCCCGATTTGAAGGCACAGCCGATTATCGCGCCTTAAGCGTTACCCTTGAGAGCGGGTGAAAAACGCCCGCTCCTCATCAACGTTCGAAAGCGCGAGGTGACAGTCATGAATTTGAAAGACGCAACATTGTTCCGGCAGGCCGCCTTGGTCGGCGGCGAGTGGATCGAGGCCGGGGAGGATGGCATCGCCGTCGACAATCCCGCGACCGGCGCGATCCTCGGCCGCGTTCCCAATCTCGGGGCTGCCGAGACGAAGGCGGCGATTGCCGCAGCCGAGGTTGCGCAGAAGGAATGGGCGGCACGCACCGCCAAGGAACGCGCGACCATCCTGCGGCGCTGGTTCGAGCTGATGATGGACAATCAGGACGATCTCGGCCGCATCCTGACGGCGGAACAGGGCAAGCCGCTTCCCGAGGCCAAGGGCGAGATCGCCTATGGCGCAAGCTTCATCGAATGGTTTGCCGAGGAGGCGCGGCGTGTCTATGGCGACATCGTGCCCGGCCATCAGAAGGACAAGCGCATCCTTGTGATGAAGCAGCCGATCGGCGTCGTCGCGGCGATCACCCCGTGGAATTTCCCTAATGCAATGATCACCCGTAAGGCAGGCCCTGCCTTTGCCGCCGGCTGCGCCATGGTGCTGAAGTCGGCCTCGCAGACGCCGTTTTCGGCGATCGCGATTGCCATCCTCGCGGAGCGCGCCGGCTTGCCCAAGGGCCTTTTCAGCGTGCTCACCGGTTCGGCGCGGGCGATCGGCGGCGAGATGACCGCAAGCCCGATCGTGCGCAAGCTGACCTTCACCGGCTCGACCGAGGTCGGCGCCGAACTCTACAAGCAGAGCGCGCCGACCATCAAGAAGCTCGGGCTGGAGCTCGGCGGCAATGCCCCCTTCATCGTCTTCGACGATGCCGATCTCGATGCGGCCGTCGAAGGCGCGCTGATCGCCAAGTTCCGCAACAACGGCCAGACCTGTGTCTGCGCCAACCGGCTCTATGTGCAGGAAGGCGTTTATGACGCCTTTGCCGAGAAGCTGGCGAAGGCGGTCGGGGCGCTGAAAACAGGCAACGGTTTCGACGAAGGCATCAATCTCGGCCCGCTGATCGACGCGTCGGCCCTTGCCAAGGTCGAGGAGCATGTCGCCGATGCGCTGTCGAAGGGCGGCCGGGTCGTTGCCGGCGGCCGGCGCCACCGGCTCGGCGGCCGCTTCTACGAGGCGACCGTGCTCGCCGACGTCACTCCGGCTATGGCGGTCGCCAAGGAAGAGACCTTCGGGCCGGTGGCGCCGCTCTTCCGCTTCAAGGACGAGGCCGATGTGATCGCCCAGGCCAACGATACCGAATTCGGCCTCGCCTCCTATTTCTACGCGAAGGATCTCGCCCGGGTTTTCCGGGTGGCCGAGGCGCTGGAATACGGCATGGTCGGGGTCAATACCGGGCTGATCTCGACGGCCGAAGCGCCCTTCGGCGGCGTCAAGCTTTCCGGCCTCGGCCGCGAGGGCTCGAAATACGGCATCGAGGAATTCACCGAAATCAAATATGTCTGCCTCGGCGGCATCGCCTGAGGCTTAGGAGCACCCTATGACACATCCGCGCTTTTCCGCCTTCTTTGCCGACGGACGGAGCCGTTACGGTCTCGTGGGCAACCAGGGAATAGTCGATCTGTCGGAGCGCTATGGCTCATCCTGGCCGACGCTGCGTGAGGTCGTCGCGGACGCCGCTTTCGACCGGTTACTCGACAAGGCCAGCGGCTTTGCCCCCGACTTTTTCTTCGACCAGATCACCTATGAGATGCCTGTTCCCGCACCCGAGAAGATCATCTGCGTCGGGGTCAACTTCCCCGACCGCAACGAGGAATACAAGGACGGTCAGGCCGCGCCTTCCAACCCGTCGCTGTTCATCCGTTTCCCGCGCTCCTTTACCGGCCATGACCAGCCATTGATCCGGCCGCCGGAAAGCCCGCAGCTCGACTATGAGGGCGAGATCGTCATCGTCATCGGCAAGGGCGGCCGGCGCATCGCAGAGGCGGATGCCCTTTCCCACATCGCGGCTCTGTCGCTGTGCAACGAAGGCACGATCCGCGACTGGGTGCGGCATGCCAAGTTCAACGTCACCCAGGGCAAGAATTTCGACCGCACCGGCTCTATCGGTCCATGGCTTGTGCCCTATCGGGATGAAAGCCAGCTTGCCGATATCAGGCTCGAAACCCGCGTCAACGGCGAGGTGCGCCAGAGCGACCGCACCAGCCGGATGATCTTCTCCTTCCGCAAGATCATCAATTACATCTCCACCTTCACCACGCTGGTTCCCGGCGACGTCATCGTCACCGGCACGCCGATAGGCGCGGGCGCCCGCTTCGATCCGCCGATCTGGCTGAAGCCCGGCGATGTCGTCGAAGTCGAGGCCGATGGCCTCGGCATCCTGAGAAACACGATCGCCAACGAGGTGTGAAATGCTGACGTCAAACGACATCGAACAGGCCGCGCTGAACCTTGACGAAGCAGAGCGGGCGCGTGTCCAGACCGGACTTCTTTCGTTGAAGCATCCCGAAATGACGATGGACGATGCCTATGCCGTGCAAGCCGCCTGGGTGAAGAAGAAGATCGCGCGCGGCCGCAAGCCGATCGGCTGGAAGATCGGGCTGACGTCGAAGGCGATGCAATATGCGCTCAATATCGACATTCCCGATTCCGGTGTGCTCTTCGACGACATGGTGTTCGAGGACGGCGCCACCGTCCCGGCCGATCGCTTTATTCAGCCGCGCATCGAAGCCGAGATCGCCTTCGTGATGAAGGCGCGGCTGAAAGGCCCCGGCATCTCGATCTTCGATGTGCTCAACGCCACCGACTATGTGACGCCGGCGCTCGAAATCCTCGACACACGCATCCTGCGCGTCGATCCCGAGACGAAGAAGGCGCGCACTATCGTCGACACCATCTCCGACAATGCCGCCAATGCTGGTATCGTCACCGGCGGCCGCGCCGTGCGGGTGGATGAGATCGACATGCGCTGGATGGGCGCGATCGTCAGCCGCAATGCCGAGGTCGAGGAAACCGGCCTCGGGGCTGGCGTTTTGAACCAGCCTGCCCGCGGCGTTGCCTGGCTCGCCAACCGGCTGGCGCAATATGGTGATGGCATCGAGGCTGGACAGATCGTGCTGGCTGGTTCATTCATCCGCCCGATCGAAGCCCGGCATGGCAACACCATCAACGCCGATTTCGGTCCCTACGGGTCGGTCAGCTTGTTCTTCGCGTGACGGAGTGACACATGCCGGCCCCTAGGAATCTCTTCAAGCAGGCCCTGAAGGAGGGCCGGGCGCAGATCGGTCTCTGGCAGGCGCTCGCCAGCCCTTACACGGTCGAAATCTCGGCCGGTGCCGGTTATGATTGGCTGCTGCTCGATGCGGAGCATGCACCGAACGACGTGCCGCTTCTCGTCTCCCAACTGCAGGCGATGAAGGGGTCGGCAAGCCATGCGGTGATCCGTCCGCCGATCGGCGAAACCTGGATCATCAAGCAGATGCTCGATATCGGCGCGCAGACGCTACTTATTCCGATGGTCGACAGCCAGGAAATGGCTGAGACCATGGTCAAGGCCGTGCTCTATCCCCCACATGGCGTGCGCGGCGTCGGCGCCGCCCTTGCCCGTGCCTCCGCCTTCAATCGTGTTGCCGATTATCTCCAAACGGCCAATGACGAGATCTGCCTGCTCCTACAGGTGGAAAGCCGGGCCGGGCTTGCAGCTCTCGACGCAATCGCCTCGACCGAGGGTGTCGACGGCGTCTTCATCGGTCCTGCCGATCTCGCCGCCGACATGGGCTATCTCGGCAATCCGGGCGCGCCTGAGGTGCAGGTGGAAGTCGAAAAGGCGCTCGCCAGGATCCAGTTTCACGGCAAAGCCGCCGGTATCCTGATCGGTGACCTCTCGCTCGCCAAGCGTTATCTCGAGCTCGGCGCGCGGTTCGTCGCGATCGGCAACGATGTCACGCTACTGGCCAATGCGACGACAAAGCTGCTTCACGACTTCAAGAAGGCGGATGCCGCCAAGTCACCGGCAGACGCGAAAGTGTACTGATATCTTAAAAGCGATCTCCTCGGGGCGCAGCCGTCTTCGGCTGCCCGCGATCCTACGTATTTTTTTACGCACGGGGAGCAGCATTGTGCACGCTCAGTCAAAACTGACTGCACATCTGGACGCGACGTCTACGCCCGCATGGATCATGATGCCCTTGAAAGCCAATAGGAAAACACATGCGTTTCAATAACAAGGCTGCCCTGATCACCGGCGGCGGGACGGGCATCGGGGCGGCGGTCGCCCGCCGCATCCGGCAGGAAGGCGGCAATGTCGCGCTCGTCGGCCGGCGCCCGGAGCCGCTCCGCGCCGTTGCCCATGAAATCGGCGCGACCATCATCGCTGCCGATGCCGCCGATAGTGCTGCGATGAAGGCCGCAGTCGAGAAGGTCGTCGAGACCTTCGGGTCACTTGATATCCTGATCGCCAATGCCGGCGGGCACGGTGTTGGACCAACCGTCAGCATGTCCGATGATACCTGGAATCTCGCCGTCCGCCTCAATCTCAACACCGCGTTCGTCAGCGCCCGCGAGTCCCTGCCCCATCTCATCAAGAGCAAAGGCAATATCGTCGTTCTCGCCTCCGTCGCCGGGCTCTTCGCCGGACCGGATGCGGCAGGCTACGTGACCATGAAGCATGGTTGCATCGGGCTCGCCAAATCGCTGGCGCGCGACTACGGCCGCAAGGGCGTACGTACCAATTCCGTTTGCCCCGGCTGGGTGACGACAGCGATGGCCGATGAGCAGATGCAGGTCATCGTCGAAAAGTTCAAGCTGAAGAGCGTCGAAGAAGCCTACGCCCTCGTCACCAAGGACGTGCCGCTCGGCCGACCTGCAAGTGCCGAGGATGTCGCCAATGCCGTATGCTTCCTCGCCTCGCGCGAAGCTTCGATGATCAACGGCGCGGTCCTGACCGTCGACGGCGGCGGCGGCGCCGTCGATTTGCCGACCCTTGCTTTTGTAGAATAACAGGAGGAAATAGCGATGAACCAGAATCCCAAAGACTGGAAGACCTACGACGAATTCGCCTATGGCATCGATACGAATCGGCTGCCGGAAACGGAAGCTCTCACCGGCTCGTCACACAAGATCTCATTCGATGACGGCCGCAGGCTTGAGCTTGCCTTTTCCAAGGGCGCGGTCAAATGGTCTGATGGCAAGGACAGCGGCAGCGACGTGTCCGAAGTGATCGAAGTCGCGCCGAAGACCTATTTCGTCGAGATCATCTTTGCCGGCCGGACCAAGGAAGCCGAGACGCTGATCCTCAATACCGAAACGCGCCGCGTGCTTTCCATTTACTCGGTCATTCGCGAACTCGAGGCTTCTACCGGTGAGCCGCGGGTCGCGCAGATCTTCCGCCCCGGCGTCATCGACGGTGGTACGGCGAGCGGACCGGTACCGCATGAGAGCCGCGATCTGATCGGGCTCAGGGCGCACTTCACCTATAGTCCGAACCACGTCTACGAGCACACCTATCTCTCGTCGCAGCGCTATGCCTGGCAATGCCTCGTTGGTGTGCAGCGCGGTCATGGCGATGTTGATCTAACGACGACCTATAAATTCGACGACAATCTCTACATCTTCACCTTCCGCGAGTTCAAGATCGCGGTCGCATCGACATTCTTCTACAATTTCAACGAGATGCGGTCGACGGGCAAGTTCCTCGGCATCACAGGGGATGGCCGCGTCCAGAATAGCCCAGCCGGCGCCTTCATTCGCAAGGCCTCGATGACCTACTACCTGCCCGGCCAGGAACCAGTGTGAGGACGCCATGCGCAAAGCAATCGAGATCGTAAAGGCGCATTACGACGCCAATGACCGCCACGACATTGATGGCATGCTTGCAGACATCGCACCCGATTGCCGCTGGACGGAAATGGATGGCTTTCCCTGTGCTGGCACCTATGTCGGTCCGCAGGAGATCTTCAGGAACGTCTTCCAGGCGCTCGGTAAGGCCTTCGACGGATATACCTTCAAACTCGAACGCCTTCTCGATGCCGGCGACGAGATCGTGGCTGTTGGAGATTACAGTGGCACGCACAGGGAAACGGGCAAGACCTTTAATGCCCGCGTTGTGCATGTGTGGAGCGTGGCGGGAGGCAAGATACGACGTTTTGAACAGTTCACAGATACGTTGAGAGTGGCTGAATCCATGCGCTGAGAAACCGGGCGGCCGGGCTTTGGCCGGGCCGCCCTATCTCGTCTGGGAGATCCTGGCCTTGCGCCATTGCGACGGCGAAACACCATAGCGACGGCGGAAAGCGCGCGAAAAATGAGCGCTTGAGGAAAAGCCGAGCGCAAAGGCAATCCCGGAGATTTCTCCAGCATAACCGCCGGCATTGCGCAGTTGCGCCGCAGCTTTCTGTACGCGCAGATCCCAGATGTAATCCGAAGGCGTCAGGCCCTCGACCTCGAAGGCACGATAGACATAACGCACCGAGCAACCCATTTGTCGCGCAATCACCGTGACACTCAGGTCCGGCCTTTCGAGGTTGTTGTCGATGTAATCCCTGATCCGCTGAAGAAGTACATGTAGCGGATTGGCAACTGGTCTTGTTTGCTGCAGGTCAGCGCCGACCATCGTGCGCACAAGCTCGATCATGGTCTGGCCGACGCTAAAGCGCCGGGCTTCGTCCAGATGATCGATCTCACGGATGGTCGAGTCCATTAGGGATAGAAGGATCCGGCACATTCCGGCTTGCTCGGCACGTGCCGTGAAGGGCTGTGCCAATCGTTCCACGGCTGCGGCAGGGAGCGCATGACGCGGCAACTGAAGCAGCAACCGGCGAACCGGCTTGTTGTTCGTCAGTATGGAGGGACGGCTGGGATCGTAGATGACGAGCGAATCGGCCGAAACCGGTGAATGCAGCCCGCCCCGATCGAGTGAGGCATCGCCTTCCGTCTGCACGACCAGTTTGATCGCATCCGGATCATCCGACCCGGCCGCTGCATGCTCGCCGAAAACGACGTGCCGATCCACCTCCAACTGCGTCAGCCGGCAACCGCCCAGCGTGGCCGATACCATCCGGCTTTTTTGCTCGTCGGCTGCACGGAAGTGAAGGCGGACATCTCCGGACAGGTTCCGGGCGAGCCCGGCGAACTCCCGCCCGCGGGCGTCCTCGATGGACTTATGAAGTGCTGCAGCCGTCATAGAACACTCGTTTCAGGTTGCAAGATAGGCGCCGTGGAGAATGTCCGGCTGTGCCTTAAGGGTAGCCGAGGCGCCGGCAAAGACGAGGCGCCCGCGTTCGAGCACAAGAGCCTGATCGGCGAGATCGAGCGCGAGATTGGCGAACTGCTCGATGAGCAGCACGCCGATGCCGGCGGCGGCGGCAATCTTCAACGCTTCGGTCAGACGCTTGACGACAGCTGGCGCCAGGCCGAGCGACAGCTCGTCGACGATCATGAAACGCGGCTTCGCGACGAAGGCCTGCGCCATCGCCACCATCTGTTTCTGGCCGCCAGAAAGATCCGAGGCTGATTGACGCCGCCGCTCGGCAAGCTCGGGGAAGATCTCGTAGGCGCGCTCCAGCCCCTGCCGGCGTGCGATTGCCGAAGGTTCGAGCGCGGCAACGAGGATGTTGTCTTCCACGGAAAGCTGCCCGAGCACGCGGTGGCCTTCGGGCACGAGCGCGAGGCCGGCACGGCGAATGCAATCGGCCGAAAAGCCTTCGAGGGGGCTGCCGCCGAGACGCACCGACCCGTCACGAGGCAAGACCCCAGCCATGGCCATGACGGTGGTCGACTTACCGGCTCCGTTGGCGCCTAACAATGTCGTCACCTTGCCGGCCGTGACGGAAAACGAGACGTCATGAATGACGCGCTTGCCGCCACGCTCGACGACAAGGTTCTCGACGCTGATTTCGGATATGTCGCTCATCTCAGAACTCCCCCAGATAGGCGCGCCGCACATTGGGATCGGAAAGTACGGAAGCCGTCGGACCGAGCGCAAGAAGCTTTCCGTAATCGAGCACCATGGTTTCGCTGCACATGGAGCGGATGAGATCGACATCGTGGTCGATGACCAGCACCTGCGCCCGGAATTCCGCCGGAATGCGCAGAACCAGTTCACGGAAGGCTTTCCCTTCCTCTTCAGTCAAGCCCGCGGCAGGTTCGTCGAGCAGGATGAGCTTCGGCTGGCCGACCACGCATTTGGCAAGCTCGACTAGGCGGCGTTGGAAGAGGTTGAGCGACTGGCCGAGCCGTTCGGCAACCGTGCTCAGCCGGACGAAGGCAAGGGCCTGATCGACCGCGCCCGCGCGCTGCCCGGTGCCGACGACATGATCGGCGATCGCGGCGATGTTGCCGGCGACCGTCAGGTCCTCCACCACCTGTTCGGTTTGGAACGAACGGCGCAAGCCGGCCTGGACCCGCTGCAGCGGTGTCATCGCCAGCAGGGCCTGCTCGCCGAGCAGGACTGATCCCTGGACCGGCTTGACGAAGCCGGAGAGCACGTTGAGCAGCGTGGTCTTGCCCGCGCCGTTCGGGCCGATTAGGCCGCCAACCGGCGCCGTCAGCACGGCGCTGAGCTCATTGATCGGTTTGACGCCGCCGAACTGGACGACGAGATTGTCGATCTTGATCATCGTGGCCTCCTCCGGGAAATACGGCTGCCGAACCGGCCGATCAGGGCCGATATTTGGCCGGCAATGCCGGATGGTGCCGTTCCCAACGCTTGGAACAGCGCGACGCCGAAGATCCCGATCATCACATAGCCGTCGATGCCGAGATCGGTCAGCAAGGCGGGCAGGGCGCGCAGCAGCATGCCGGCGATCACCGCGCCGTACCAGTTGAAGACCCCACCGACGATGGCGAGCGCAAACAGATTGAGGCTTTCGAAAGCGCCGAAAGCGCGCCCATCAAGCTGACCGACATTGCCGGCAAGCAGGCCGCCGGCAAGACCGGCGAGAAAGCCGCTCAAGGCGAAGGCCCAGGCCTTGTAGATCAACACATTGACGCCGCTTGCCACCGCGACGGTCTCACCCTTGCGGATCAGCGCCCATGCCCGGCCGGGACGGGCAAGCTTGTGCCACTGGGCAATCAACAGGCCGATTGTCGCAAAGGCGCAGACATAGAGAAAATAGGTGACCTCACCATCGGCCATGGGGGGCCTTGCCAGCATCGTCCGTCCGGAACCGTCAGCCCGCCCGAGGAAACCTCGGCCGCCATCGGGAAAGCCCCAGGCGCTGATGACGATCTGGAAGGCGCCAGCGAGCATCAACGTCACTAGTGCAAGATAAAGACCGCGCAGGCGCAGCGCCGGCACACCGAATGCCAACCCCACCACCGAAGCAACGATAGCGCCGGCGAGCAGGCTGACCTCGAAAGGCGGATGGAAAGCGTGGCCGATTCGAAGCGTTACCCAGCCGCCGACGCCGACAAGGGCGAACTGGCAGAGAGAAACCAGGCCAAGCTGGCCGTAAAGGATGGCGAGCCCGGCAACCGACAGCGACAGCGCGACGGCCGAGGTTGCGGCCGAAAGCCAGAAGGAATTGGCAAGGCAGGCGACGGCAATCGAAAAGATCAGCATCATCACCGGCACTTGGAGAAGCTGCTTTGGCAGGCGCACCATCGATATGCCTCCGGCGTTGGGGGCGATTGTCTGCTCGTGAATGCTCATCGGTCCTTCAACGCGGACTTCGCCGCGCCTCCCAGGATGGTGACCGCGGCGAGCGCGATGATGAAAGGTGCGGCCGCGCGATAAGGCGATATCCATGCGATCGGCGTCAGCACGGCCTCGGCGATGCCGATCAGGAGGCCGGCAACGGCCGTTTCCCACAGCGAGCGCAACTGGCCGAGGATCGCAGCGGCAATCGCGGGGATGACGAGCAGGGTCAGAAAGGTTCCCTGCAGCCGCACGAGATCGGCCAGCAACAGGCCGGCAAGGCCGGAGAAGATGCCGGTGATTGTCCAGGCAGCGGTTTCCGTATAGAGGATACGGACGCCGAGCACGGCGCTGAGATCGCGATCGTTGGCGAGAGCGCGCATGTCGAGGCCGAGGCGCGTTCGGTTCAGCAGCAGCGTGATCGCGACGACCATGGCGACGGCGAGGAAAATGGCAATTACGCGGGTGAAGGTCAGGCGGACCGCGAAGAGGGAAACGAACATCTGATCGGTCGGGAACTGCAGGCGGCGCGGCAGCTCGCCCCAGATGACGCCCATGATTGCGATCAGGATGAGAGCGGGCGCCAGAGTTCCCACGGCCCGCACCACGACATCGCGATGCGACAGCATGGGCGCGAAGAGCCGGCCATAGAGAAAGCTGATCGCCGTCGACACGGTGACGGCGGCAAAGATTGCGACGGCGAGAGGCATCTTCCACTCGAGCAATTGCCATGCGCAATGCGCACCGATCGCGCCGAATGCGCCGAATGCGAAATTGAGAACGCCGGTCGCCCGAAACAGAACGACGAGCCCGACGCCGGAGAGCGCATAGACAGCGCCAATCCCGAGCCCGGATATGATGAAAGGCAGGATGTTCATAATCAATCCTCTGGGGTCGTCCGATTCCGCGGCTTGCGGCCGCGGAACACATTGGCAGACGTTAGGGCTTAGTTGAGGCCGGCCGACTTTTCGAAGATGCGGACGTCCTTGAGCTCCGGATCGGGCGACGGCGCGCAATCGGAGACGACCTTCCACTTCCCGCCTTCGCTGACCGCCATGCGCGTCGTTGAATTGGCATTATGGCGCGACTGGCCATCGCCGAAGTACCAGGGAGCGCAGAAGATATCGCTCTTGAAGTTCTTGACCTGGCGTACGGCCGCTGATGCGGTCTCGCGGGTGATGTTGCCGGGATCGAGCGTCATCAGCGCCGTTTCGGCGATCCTTGCCGCGAGATAGCCGGCCTGGGCGAAGGTATCGCGCGGGTCGGATTTCTGGCCATACTGATCCATGACGGCGAGCCAGTTCTGGTTATCGGGCGTCGTCGCCTCGAGATCGTTGAACTCCATGTTGACGATGAAGTTTCCGTCCCAGCCCGCACCGATTGTGCCGGGCACCGACAGGTCATAGGCTGAAGCTGCACTCAGGAACTTGATGCTCTGGTTGAGCCCCTGTTCCTCGGCGGCAGTCAGCAGCGGCACGGTCACGCCCTTAGGCAGGCCGAGAATGATCACATCGGGCTTGGACGCCGCAGCCTGCAGGATGGTCGACGTGGAATCGGCGGTGCCGGGATCCATCAGAATCGTCTCGGCGGCCAGGCCTTTCTCCTTCGCGAGCTGAATGATCCCATCGCAGGACCAGGTTCCGACGTTCGGAATATTCGGCCCGATGCAGACGACCGACTTTGCGCTCAGCTTATCCAGCGCATAGCCCATGGCGCCCAGCATGGAGACGCGGGGACCGGCATTGGTGGGTGCGTAGTTTTCCGCGAAGAAGCATTCGCGGGGAACGCCGACGCCGGCGACGACGAGAATACCCGACTTTTTGTAGAAGTCGGCATTGGCGCCGCATTCGACGAAGCTCGAATTGCCGGCCATCAGAACGGCTTTTTCATCGTTGACGAGTTTGGCTGCGAGTTGCGCTGCGATCTCTGGGTTCCACTGGTCGTCCTCGACCAGATATTTGACGGGCCGTCCCCTGATGCCGCCATTGGCGTTCAGGCAATCGAAATAGGCTTTCGCTGCCTTGGTCGAGTTGGAAAAGTCGTCCGGTCCCGTCTTGCCGGTGATGGCACCGATCACGATCGGCTCGCCGGTTGCCGGCTTGCCGCTATTGTCGCCGCAGGATGCGGCTGCTTGTGCGCCAAACGCCGAAACGAGCGTCAGGACAAGGCTGAGCGCCAGCCGTTTTAAATTGATAGGCATTGTATCCTCCAGTTTGTTGTCCCGCTCCCAACGGGATCTGAATTCTCCGGCTCAGCCGGAAATCGCCTTCCCCGTCATGAAGGCGGCGGCCTTTGCCGCAATCATCATGGTTGGAGCATTGGTGTTGCCGGATACTAGGGTCGGCATTACCGAAGCGTCGCAGACGCGCAGCCCTTCGACACCGCGGACCTTCAAATCCGGTCCGACGACCGCCAAACGATCATCGGCACGGCCCATGCGCGCCGTTCCTGCCGGGTGAAACACGGTCTTTGCCGATTGGCGGATGTAATGGCGCAGCGCCTCCGGGTCCTTTTCGACGCCCAGCTTCGGCAGCACGCGGCGCTTGACCAGCTTCGCAAGAGCCGGCGCATCGAGGATGCGGATCGCCGTTTCGACACCGCGTACCAGCGTTTCGAGATCGGCCGGATCGGAAAGCAGATTGGCGTTGAAATCCGTCTGCTCCCTGGGATCGGCGCTCTTCAGCCTGATCCAGCCGCGCGACCGCGGCCGGAGGTAGCACGGCCCGATGCTGAGGCCATGGCCGGGCTCCGGTTCGCGGTCGACGAAACCGATCAGCACAGGCAGCACATGGAACTGCACATCCGGCTGGCCGGTGCCTGCGGTATCGACGAAGCCGCCGCATTCGACGACATTGGACGACAGCAGCCCACGATGCGATGTCAAGTAACGCAGCATGTGGCCGGCGGCGCGCAGGCCCTTGTCATGGCCGAGGATCGAGATCGGCTCGTGCGTTTCGCCCTGCACCGGCACTTCGAGATGATCCTGATAGTTGGCGCCGACGCCCGGCAGGTCGGCGACGACCTTGATGCCGAGCGAGGAAAGATGCGCGCCGTCGCCGATCCCCGACAATTGCAGGATCTTCGGCGTGGCGATGGCGCCCGATGTCAGCGCGATTTCGCGCGACGCCTTGAAAGTCGTGCCGTCGAGAAGTTCGACGCCGGCGGCCCTCTGACCCTCGAACAGGACGCGCGCCACCTTGCGCTCGGTCAGCACAGTGAGGTTCGGCCGCTTCTCCGCTTCGCGCAGGAAAGCCTGGGCCGAACTCCAGCGCCGGCCGCCATGGGTGGTGCTCTGATAGAAGCCGACACCCGTCTGATCGACGCCGTTGAAATCGTCATTGTGGGGAATGCCGATTTCGGTCGCCGCCTTGACGAAGGCCTCGCTCAGCGGATGCCGGTGGCGCGGATCGGAGACGTGCAGGCCGCCCTTCTTGCCATGGAATTGGCCGTTCAGCCGGTCGTTGCTTTCCAATGAGCGGAAGGCCGGGAGCACGTCGTCATAGGACCAGCCCTGGCAGCCCATCTGCGACCAAGTTTCGTAGTCGTTGCGATGGCCGCGAATATAGATCATCGCGTTGACCGAGCTGCCGCCGCCGAGCACGTTTCCCTGCGGCACGATGCTCGGCCGGCCGTTCAACCCCTTGTCGGGGTTCGATGCATAGGGGTGGATATCGATCCCCTTGCCGAGCACCTTGAAGAAGGTGGCGGGGATATGGATCCACGGATCGGCGTCGCGGCGGCCGGACTCGATCAGGAGCACCTTGTGCGCCGGGTTTTCCGACAGGCGGTTGGCCAGCACGCAGCCCGAGGATCCGCCTCCTACGATGATGCAATCGTAAGTCGTCATGTTCAGCTCAGCACCGTCTGGATAGTCGTGAATTCCTTCAGCCCTTCGGCGCCGAATTCGACGCCGATGCCGGATTGCTTGACGCCGCCGAAGGGCGCGTTCGGCTGGATCGCGCCGTGCTTGTTGATCCAGACCGAACCGCATTCGAGCTGCATCGCATAGCGCTTCGCCTTCTCGACATCGGCAGACCAGACCGAGCCGCCGAGGCCGGCCGGATTCTGGTTGGCGCGGGCGATCACCTCGTCGAGATCGCTGTAGCGGATGATCGGCAAAGCCGGGCCGAACTGCTCCTCGTCGACCAGCCGGACGCCGTGGTCGACATCGGCGACGAGCGTGATCGGGTAGAAATAGCCCGGCCGGTCCAGCGGCGCGCCGCCGGTCAGGATGCGGCCGCCCTTTGCGCGCGCATCGTCGACGAGATCTCGCACCTTGTTGAACTGCAATTCGTTCTGCACCGGGCCGAGGATGCTTGCCTCGTCCAGGCCGTCGCCGACGGCGATCTTGCCGGCATAATCGGCAAGTGCGGCGCAGACCTCCTCATAGATGCTGTCATGCACATAGAGGCGTTTCAGCGCCGCGCAGGTCTGGCCGTTGTTGATGAAGGCGCCCCAGAACAGGCCCTCGACGATGCTCTTCGGATCGACGTCGGGCAGCACGATGCCGGCATCGTTGCCGCCGAGCTCCAGTGTCAACCTCTTCAGGGTGGCCACCGCCGAGGCCATGATCTTCTTGCCGGTCTCGGTCGAGCCGGTGAAGGTCATCTTGGCAATGCCCGGATGGGCGGAAAGGGCGGCGCCGATGCTGTTTTCGCCGGTGATCACATTGACGACGCCGGCCGGCAGCACCTCGTTGATGATCTCGACGAGGCGGATGGTGGAAAGCGGCGTCAGGGGCGACGGCTTGATGACGACGGTATTGCCGGCGCGCACCGCCGGCATGATGTGCCAGCAGGCGATCATGACAGGCCAGTTCCACGGCGTGATCGAGCCGACGACGCCGATCGGCTTGCGATGCAGCTCGACACGGCCCTCATTGTCGGCCTGCAGAATTTCGACCGGCAGGTCGAGTTCGGCCGTATGCCGCGTCCAGGCGAGCGCGCCGCCGATTTCGAAGCGCGAGCCGAGGCCGTTGAGCGGTTTTCCCTGTTCCCGGGTCAGGATCTGCGCCAGTTCTTCTGCGTGCTCGCCGATCTTCTCCGCGATCGCCCGGCAGGCTGCTGCCCGCTCCTCGTTCGAGGTCCGCGACCAGCCTTTGAAGGCTTCGGCGGCGGCGGCAACGGCCCTGTCGAGATCGGCTTCCTGGGCAAGCGGCATATAGCCGACGACTTCGCCGTTCGATGGGTTGGTAACCGGCGCATGATCGGTCGTGGCGATAGCTTCGCCACCGATGAGCAGGGTAGACTGCTTCACGATATTCTCCTCCCGTGAGATCGAGGAGAACTATGACTTTCGCTGGAAAAGCCGTCTTGGGGAGAAACGCGCCCCGGCTTGGACAGAAGCGCAGATTGCGCTTCAGACCATCTTCTGCGCCGGTTCGCCGGAACGAAGCAGCTCGCTCGGGGCGCAATCGAACAGCTCCTTGAAGCTGCGATTGAAATAGGAAATGTCGTTGAAGCCGGCGGAATAGGCGACCTCGGCGATGGTCGTCGGGTTGCGCTGCTCCTTCAGCTGCTCGATCTTCTCGCGTGCGAAGCGCAGGCGCTTGTCGCGGATGACGGTGGTGCAGGTCATGCCCATGCCCTGGAAATCCTGCTGCAGCGTGCGGATCGATACACCGAGCCTGGTTGCCAGCCACTTCGCGCTGAGATCGCTGTCGGTCAAATGTTTGTCGATCAGGATATCGACCATCTGCATGCGCCTGCCGGCACTGTCATGCAAGGAATTCAGGCTTGCGCTCTGGATGTCGGTCGACAGGAACGCCTGGCGCGTCGTGTCGAACATCAGCTGGCGCAGATGCGGCGAGGCCGCCTCGCTTTCCGGCGTCGTCATCATCTTGGCGATCAGCGCGCGCAGCATCATTGCCATCGGATCGCCGGCCGAAAGCTTGCGGGCCACGTCGAATTCCACCTTGCTGCCCGAATACATCAATTGCCGCGGCAGATGCAGGGAGAGATGATTGGAGAAGTGGCCGCGGAAAAAGAACGTGGTCGGGCGCGTGGAATCGACGAGGATGCATTCGCCGACGTCGAGGATGTTCTGCCGGCCGGAATGCTCCACGCCGCAGGCGCCCTCGAGCTGCATGATCAGGAACAGATGTTCGTGCGCATCGCGGCGAATGTCGTCCCAGCCGCGATGGACATAATCGAGATCGTTGGAGACATGGGCGAATTCCATGCCGCACACGTCGATGCGGCTTGCCGTGCCAATCACCTTGTCGCCGCGCTCCACCGTATGCGCGTTGAAATTCCCGCAGATGTTATGAAGGTCGTCCGCCCACTGATCGTAGGGTGTCGGCGACCAGGTGCGATCGACAAGGCTGCGGTTCTGCAACAGGTCCAACTCTGCCTCCCAACAGTGTCAGTATCCGACAACACTGCTACAGGTACGGCTAGCCGTCAATCATATATTTAACATATTAAGTAACTGGCAGTGCGGAGACCTTCATTCTTCCTCGCCTGTAGCGCTCTCCAGCTTCAGCGCAGCCAGCTCGTCGAGCATATCGAGCAATTGCTCGACCCTTTCTGTACCGAAGCGGGCGTCGATATCGGCGTAGACCTTGAGGCTGTCTGGCATCACCTCGTTAACCGTTGCCTGTCCTGCCGGCGTTATTCGCAACAGGACCCGCCGGCCGTCTGCCCTATCCTTGTGCTTTGTGATAAGACCACGCTCCTCAAGTGAGCGGATCATGCGCGTCAGGCTCGGCGCCAGGATCGACGCCTTGTCCGCCACCTCGCTTGCATCAAGGGTTCCGACCTCGGACAGCACACGGATCACCCGCCACTGCTGCTCCGTCACGTCATGGGCAGCCAGAATTGGACGGAAATGGCTCATCACTGCTTCACGAGCACGCAAAAGACCGATCGCCAACGATCTGCGGCGTTCCTGCGCCGAGTCGCCGCGCGATGAGAGGCCGGCGATTTCATTCAGTTGTGGATTCTTCATGCGGTTCCCATCGCGCATCGTTGAAGGTACGAATTTCACTAGCTTCAAGCAGCTAACGAAGAAACAGATGCACGCTTGTTAACATAGCAACGATCAACAGCAAGCCCATTGGTCTCTATTGGCAAATTCACCGGCCGCAGAGACGGGAAAACGACGTCCCTGCTGCCGCCCGGCAGCCACGTCCATTCGGGCGGCTGACCAATAAGTGCTTCCAAGGACGAGCGGCATTATGAGAATTGAAATAATGAGGGAAAGCGGGCCCCAAAGGAATAGCTTTGACTGTACGAACCCATACCCATGTGACCCCGGCATTTATTTTCAAATATTCGAAACAGGATCGCTTAATGGCGTCGCAATGGCTATCGTTCCTGAAGCATTAATCACCAACTGCGAACCATTCATCGCAGAAGCGCCCCTCCTCGTACCTGCTTGGACGAAGAGGCACGCTTCCCCTGATGAAGGTTGTTCTGACAAAAGGCACGGATCCAACCACCGCGCCATATTGGCTGGGGCTGTCGCAAAACTTGTGGTTAACGAGCTGTTGACCGCCGGCGAGGAAATGCTGCTCCCAGTGTCGTGGAGCTTACAAATCATTCTGAATGCCATTGCAGAGAAGCCGAAGCGCCAGTCGAAGGATGATTTCGGCGGCATTTCGAGGCATGGCTGATCGTGCAGGCGGTGACCTGGTATCTGCGCTATCCGCTCAGCTATGGAGACTTGGAAGAAATGTTCCGAGAGCGACACCGGCAATCCGGACGGCCTGGGTCAACGTGCTCGACGGCATCATCGCCACGGCGCCGAAGATAGTGGTGTCGGAACGGCAGACGGCCGATACACCCCCAGACCTCGAAGCCGTGAAATTCACGCGCGACAATCTGCCGCCTTCGAGGAAGTGATGAGCAAGAGCAAGGACGGTGCGAATTGATCGCCCCGATGGCCGAGCAGTTTCCGGACCTGTCCGACATCTCTTCGTTGGAACTCGACGCCAAGGTTTGCCAGGGGGAGATGAAATGGGCTGAGCCCCGACATCATCAAGCCGGCATGATGCCGGCCTGACCTCTCCAATGAGTTTTCCCATGAAAGCCGGGCAGCGCCTCGACGAGCGCTAAGCCGCCCGCGAAGCTTCTGTCCGCAACTGTCCTGCAACATCCGGCGAGTACTGGCTGGGAACGTCGAATTGAAACTGCGACAGAAGCTCGCTCAGCTTGTAGCTCTCCTGCGCCAGGCCCGCCCCCGCCGCGCTCATCTCTTCGACCATGGCTGCGTTTTGCTGTGTTGCCTGGTCCATATGATTGACCGCCGTGTTGACTTCGGCGAGGCCGGTGGACTGTTCCTGCGCCGCGGAGGTGATCGCATCCATATGGGCGTTGATCGTCTGCACCAATTGCTCAATGGTGCTCAAGCCTTCCCCGGTATCGCTGACGAGCTTGACGCCTTCCGAGACCGCGGCTGCCGAATTGATGATCAAGCCCTTGATCTCCTTGGCCGCATTGGCTGAACGTTGCGCCAGTTCGCGCACCTCCTGGGCAACGACGGCAAAGCCTTTACCGGCCTCGCCCGCACGGGCAGCTTCGACACCGGCGTTGAGGGCAAGAAGATTTGTCTGGAAGGCGATTTCGTCGATCACGGCAATGATCTGATTGATCTGCCGCGAGGATTCCTCGATCCGTTGCATAGCGCTTACAGCGCTGCGGACTACGGCGCCAGATTGGTCGGCGCGGCTGCGCGCATCGCACACCACGTCGCGGGCTTCCGCTGTACGCTTGGAGGTCGCAACGACATTGGCGGTGATCTCTTCCAGTGCCGCAGCTGTCTCCTCCAGCGAAGCCGCCTGTTGCTCAGTTCGCTTGGCCAGATTGTCGGATGCGTCGGAGATTTCCTTGGAACCACTGGTCACGGTGGAGACCGAGCGCCCGACGCTGAGCAAGGCTTCTCGCAACTGACGCACCGAAGTGTTGAAATCCCCTCGCAGCGCCTCGAACTGAGCCGTCATCGGCGTATCGATCTCGCAGAGCATGTCGCCCTGGGCGAGCCTGCGCAGATTGGCAGCAAAAGTCTGCGTCGCCTTTTCAAGACGCTCCTCGGCCTCGGCCTCGGCACGTGCCTGCATCTCGGCCCGCTCCGCTTCGGCGCGAGTGCGGTTCGCCGCCGCTTCCGCCTCGAGCTGGGCATTTCGGATTGCGGCCTGGCGGAAGGTTTCCACCGATTGCGCCATGTCGCCGATTTCGTCGGTACGGTCGATGAACGGAATGGCGCTGGCCGTATCGCCATCTGCCAGAAGCCCCATGCGCTGCTGGATGGAGCGGATCATTCGCGAGATGTTGCGAACCACGACAAAGCTGAGCACCAACACGAGTATCGAGACACCAGCCGCAATGGCCGCACTCTTGATGAAGTCACGTTCCAGCGTATTCAACGCACTGGTCGCCTTCTCGCCGAGCTTCACGCCCGCCTTCGCGATGAGATCCGCCATCAGGCCAGCCTGATCACCGCTGCCCTTGCTCCAGCGGTCCCGTTTGGCCCGGTCGTTTTCCTGCGGCGGTTCATTGTACATCTGTTGACGGACGGCGGACATGAATGTCCCCTCCGGTCCGTTGAAGAAGTCGTCGAACGGGGTGACCAGCTCTGCAGGGAGAAACTCGCGTAGCACCGGCAGGTAACGGTCACGCAAGCCCTTCGCAAGGAACAGGAACTGCAGTTCCGCAGACGACAAGGCCTCACCGGAGAGATACTTTTCGCCGAGATTGATCTCGATCAGACCAGCGTCGTTGACCTGCATGAGGGCATGATAGCCGTCGATATAGCGCCCAAGATCGAGATCGGTGATAGTACCGCCCGACCGGCGGACCAGTTCCAGCCCGGCAGCGGCCGTCGGCTGAAGGATCTGCTGCTCTTCGGCGGATGTCGGTTGCCCAGCATCCACTTTTGAGCGGTAATTGGGGAATTGTTTCTGTTTCTCCTCGATGAAGGCGAATGCCCGGTCGATCGTTTCGTCGCCGTTGCCTTCGGCCTTCCAGGACGCATAAGCCGCCCTAAGTTCGGCGACGGCCTGATCGGAGATCTGTCGACGAGCTGCCCTTTCCTCGGCCGTGGCAAAGGATTCCGCCGGCATGGCTTGCGCGACTTTTCCGCCTGTTGAGGCCAGCGCCTGCACAACCATCTGCTCGTTCAGGCGCAGGTATTTCTCGTAACTGTCGATAACGGACTGCACGCTCAACCATAGAAACGCCGCAAGCGGCGCGGCGGCGATCAGGTACAACAGACCGCGGATGGAAACCTTGCCCACGTTTTTATCTCCTGCCTCACAACGGGATATTTAACATGTATAGGAATTAAGATAAAAACTGGTTAAGCGATATCTAAAGGACAGAGACCTGCAGGGCCCGGCAAATCGCAACGCGGCTCCCCGGAGCGACCCTAGCCTTCCGCACCCCCTCTCCCGCCAGTTCTTGCGCGGGAACCCTCACCGACAGTGAGATGGGCTCACACCATATCTCTCACTGAACTTGCGGGAGAAATGCGCCAGGCTTTTGAAGCCCCATTTGTAGCAGACGTCGGAGACACTCATGCTGCAAACACCGCGCTGCAGGAGATCGCGGCGGGCGCCCTCGAGCCTCTTCTCCTGGATATGGGCAACCAACGACAGCGGCTCACCCTGGAAAAGACGGTTCAACTGGCGAAGACTGATACCCATGTAACCCGCGATCGTCGTTGGGTCGAGCTCCGGATCTCCCAGATGGTCGTCGATATATCTACGCGCTCGCAGCAACAACTGTGCGTGATAGGTGGAACGCGCACCCCCATTGACGAGGCTATAGGCCGTCTCCACGACGTCCCACACCTTCTTTTCCAAAGCCGCACCCCCCTGGTCGCCGGAAGACTGCGCCTCGCGCATCACATCCTGCAATGCCAGCGGGATCATCCGTGCCGGATTGCTCGTACCGCCGAAGTGAACCACGTCCCGCAGGCTCCATTCGCCGAAACGTCCGCGGAATTCCTCACCCGGAATCTCGAAAATCACCTGGCGCGCGAAGGCCGGAAAGCCGTGCATATAGGCCTGGTTGGTGTCGTAGAGCACCACGTCACCTGCTTCCGCCACCACGCATCGCCCTGCCCGGTTCACGAAGATTTTGCCGTTGAGGATCACCGTAAGGAACGCGCTGTCCTTCTCCCGCCGACGCAAGAGATGCGGCGTCCGCTCGATGAAATGCTCATCACCGGCGATGTCGATCATCTTCATGCGGCCAAAATCGAAGTAGTGGTAACGCGCCTCGAGCCCCTTTTCGGAAAGGCACGAACAGCGCAGTCCGACCACCTTCTCGGCGCAATGCTGCTCCCAGTAATCGATCCTCTCGTGGGGCGCGACCAACCGCGTGTTAAATGTCACCGCTCCCGAGACAGCGCTCGGCTGGGCGACGAAGCCCGGCATCATATTCAACTTTTCCTCCCTGCCCCGACCACGGCTCCAGAGGATACACGGAGGGCCTTGAGAGTGTGACAAAACGCAAGTCTTCCGTCAAACCCTCCGCTTTGCCGCACTGCGGCAGGCAAGGGCGCGCCTTGGCGCGGAGCTACGGCGGGCAGGTCGCGCCCGGCGGAAAAAAGCTCGCTCTTGGCCCAAGGAAAGGGCTGCATGCCTCAAACGGTCAGGTAGCCGCCATCGACGGGAAGGACGCCGCCGGTGAGGTAACCGGCCGCAGGACTGGCAAGACAGAGGATCGGATCCGCGATTTTGTTCGGCTGAACCCACCGCCCGACAGGGATACGGGCAAGAATTGGCCACGACGCCTGCGGATCGGAGAGAAAGTTTTGCGATAGGGACGTAACGATCCAGCCCCGTGCGACGACATTGACCCTGATCGCTGGCGCATATTCCTGCGCCAGCGACTTCGTCAGTCGAACGACAGCTCCTTTGGACGACGCATAGGCCGGCCGATCCGCCGCGCCGACGGTGGAATACATCGACGCGATATTGATGATTGCGCCGCCGGCCGGCATGCACGAACGTGCGGCGCGACAGACTGCCATTACGGACAACAGGTTAATCGACATGACCTCGGCAAAGGACTCGGCCGTCCACTCGTCCCGGTCGCGGCTCACCCCCGCGCAATTAACCAGCACCTCGATGCGCTCGAAGGCAGCAAGTAGCTTTCCAGATCTGCGGGCGACCGGACAACGAACTCGGCGGAGGTGATGTCGTCAGGTGCATCCTCGCTCTTGACGCGAGGCCGCCGACATGCGTGCCAGCATCGAGTGCGGCAAAGGCTTCGGCCGTCGCCGCACCGATGCCGGACGTCCCGCCGATGATAACGACGGTCTTTCCGCGAGCAGTTTTTGGTTCGAACGTCATGGGCTTCTCCGACCAAGCCATGGGTAAGACACAAAGTGATGGGGTCACTTACGGAACGACCAGCACCTTCACATCGTCGTTCGGCACCGACGACGGCGACGCTCTGTCCCGCCATCAGGCCAGAGCGTCGCACCGCATGCAGCACGGCCGCCTGACGGTCGCTCACGGCGGTAAGACGTGCCATCCCGCCGTGTCCCCTCAGTCCGGCGAAGCCCATTTTTTCGCAGAGATTGTGTCGCCCCGCAGGCAGGCTGTGCACTCGCCGCAACGGTATTCCGGCTCCACCGCCACTCGCTGCCCGTCTTTCACGGATCGGCAGTTACCGTTGATCTCGAGAACCTCGCCGGCGAATTCGTGGCCTAGGATGGGTGGAGGTACCACGCCCGAAATCGGATGCGGCGCGCGCAGCCGGGCGGTGCAGATATTCGTGCATGTCGGAACCGCAGATCCCGCAGCGCGCGACGCGCAGACGTACCTCGCCCGGCCCAAGGGCGGGACGAACCCGCCGCTCGATCCGGATGTCCTTTGCTGCGTGCCAGACCGCGTATAGGATGCTCGTGTCATTCGGCCGATCCATCAACGGAAGAGCCCGTCGACATACGCAGCGCCGATGCCGACCGTCTCGTAATGGGCGCGGGCCAGCGCGATGTAATCGTGGACATCGAAGGTGCCCGCCGAGTTGCCTTGCTCGTCCAGCCAGATCAGCGGCCCGGTGACCTTAAAATGTACCCGCATGGGTTCGTCGCTTTCATAGGCCACGAGCGTGTGTCCCTCGCCTGGCGTTTCATAAACAAAATCGCCTGCCGTGGCGGTCCAGTCATGCTCCAGATAACCCCATTTTCCTGAGATCGTATAGGCAAAGACCTCGTGCGGATGGTAGTGGCGGTTCACCAGGCCCGCCTTCTTCGCCATCAGGATGTCGCACCACATGTTGCGCTCCGGCGAGATCCACAAAGGGCGAGACGACACCGTTTCGGTGAAGGGCACATAGTAGCGTTCGTCATCGGTCGCGGCGTTTGGGAGATAGACTTCCGGTTTCGCGTCCGGCTTGAACACGTTTTCGATTGGCTTGATGTCACGCCAGAACTCGTTCGTTGCAGCTTCGGGCATATTGATTACCTCCCAGTAGATGCGGGCAAAGTCGCCCTAGCACCTAAAATAGTGATTGCCCCGGAGGAGGTTTGACGAGCCGGGACACTTGTTTTGTCTCTCCGCGCCCATTCGTCATCAGGGGCGGGACAGGGTAGATTGTCGCGTCTAAAGTCACCTGACCGCAACGTCCGGAACGCTGCGGTCCGCGCTTGGAGGGTGCGGCGTCTGGGAAAGCTGTCGATTGCAGTGACGCGCGAGCCGTGTTGACGGGTGATCGACCGAGGGAGGTATCGACATGACATTCAGGTATCAGAGTGGCGGGCATGACGGTGGTTTGACGCGGCGCATTGCCCTCAAGGCGCTGGCCGGGGGCGCGGCGGTCCTTGCGGCACCATCATATCTGCGCGCCCAATCGGCACAGACGATCAAGATCGGCTTCGTCAGCCCGCAGACCGGACAGATGGCGCCCTTTGGGGAGACCGACGCCTTTGCGCTCGATTTCATCCGCAAGCATCTTGCCAACGGCCTCGAAGTCGGCGGCAAGACCTACGCGTTCGAAATCATCGAGCGGGACGCACAATCCAACCCCAACCGCGCGGCCGAACTGGCCGGGGAGCTCTGCCAGAACGACAACGTCCACATGCTGATACCGGCCTCCACGACGGATGTGACCCTCCCGGTGTCCGAACAGGGCGAACTCTTCGAAGTGCCGACGATCTCGTCCACTGCGCCCTGGCAGGCGGTGATCATGCCGCGCGGCGGCGCTGACCAGACCTTCAATTGGACCTACCACTTCTTCTGGGGTCTGGAAGACATCATCCAGACCTTCGTCAACATGTGGAACAGCGTCGACAGCAACAAGAAGGTCGGACTGCTGCTGCCCCGCAATGCGGATGGCGAAGTCTGGGGCGATGATAAGGTCGGGCTTCCGCCGGCCATGCGGGCGGCAGACTTCGAGGTTATCGCACCGTCGAAGTTCGAAGTCCGGACCAACGATTTTTCGGCCCAGATCAACGCCTTCAAGGAAGCCGGCTGTGATATCCTCGGAGGACTGGTCTTCCCGGCGGACCTGAGAACTGCCACCATCCAGATGGCTCAGCAGGGCTTCAAGCCCAAGATCATGACCGTTGCGGCCGGCCTGCTCTTCCCTTCCGCCGTCGAAGCCATGGGGGACCTGGGCGCCGGCATGTCAACGGAAGTCTGGTGGACGCCGGCCTTCCCCCACAAATCCACCCTGACTGGCGAGACTTCCGCCGATCTGGCCGGAAAATGGGAAAAGTCGACCGGCAAGCAGTGGACGCAACCGCTGGGCTATAGCCACGCCATGTGGGAAATCATCGTGGACACGCTGAAGCGTTCCAACGACCCCCTGGACCGTACGGCCATTCGTGACGCCCTCAAGGCGACCAATCTCGACACGGTAGTCGGCAACGTCAACTGGAGCAAGGGTCCGCATCCGAACGTCTCGAAGACGCCGATCCTTGGCGGACAGTGGCGCAAGGGCGAGAAATGGCCTTACGATCTTAAGATCGTCGAGACCAAGCTCTATCCCATCATGCAGCCGCAAAGCGGCCTGGAGATAAAGTCTTGGTGACAGCATCCGGACCGCAGAAACAGGCGGACGGTAACGAGGCCCTCCTCTCCGTCCGCAACCTGTCCAAAAATTTCGGCGCCTTGAAGGTGGTGCGGGACGTGAGCTTCGAACTTGCTCGGGGACAGGTTCTCGGCATCCTTGGCCCGAATGGCGCCGGCAAGACCAGTCTGTTCAACCTCATTTCCGGGGACATCACTTTCGACGCCGGATCGATCATTCTCGACGGCGTGCCGCTTGATCGGGAACCTTCCTACAAGCGGGCGACGATGGGGATCGGGCGGACTTATCAGATCCCCCGTCCCTATGCCAAGATGACGACTTTCGAGAACCTGCTGGTCGCCTCCCGCTTCGCGGCAGGTCGCAGCGAACGCGACTCCCACCTCTCCTGCGCAGCACTGCTCGAGGGCTGCGGGCTCGCCGGCAAGGCAAACCTTCCCGCTGGCGGCCTGACGCTGCTCGATCGCAAGCGGCTGGAGCTGGCTCGCGCGCTGGCAGGAGAACCAAAACTGCTTCTTCTCGACGAGATTGCTGGCGGCCTGACCGAGGCCGAAGCCGGGCAGTTGGTCTCGCTGATCCGTCATGTGCGTGACCGGGGCGTTACCATCATCTGGATCGAGCACGTGCTGCATGCCGTCATGGCCGTGGCCGAGCGTCTGCTTGTGCTGAGCTTCGGCGAAAAGATTGCCGACGGGCGGCCGCAGGAGGTCATCGACAATCCCGACGTGCGCCGTATCTACATGGGGATCGAAGCATGAGCGCCTCTGCTCTTCTGACAGCCCGGTCGCTCTGCGCCGGCTATGGTGATTTTCAGGCCCTCTTCTCGATCGATTTCGACATCCACCCCGGCGAAGTGGTCGCATTGATCGGAGCGAATGGCGCGGGCAAGTCCACCCTGCTGAAGACCTTTGTCGGTCTCGTTACGATCCGTGACGGCGCGTTGGATTTTTGCGGCATCGACGTATCGAAGACACCCGCACATGTTCTGGTGTCGCGCGGGCTCGCAATGGTACCGGAAGGCCGCCGGCTTTTCCGGAGCATGACCGTCGAGGACAATCTGAGGGTTGCGGCAGATCATGCCGGCGAACCGGCAGCGGGTTCCAGCCCCTGGACCCTCCAGCGCCTCTACGACCTCTTTCCCATCCTCGCCGAGCGGCGAGCCCAGGCGGTCGAGAACCTGTCCGGCGGGCAGCAGCAGATGGTCGCCATCGGCCGTGCGCTGATGACCCAGCCGAAACTGCTTCTATGCGACGAAATCAGCCTCGGCCTCGCGCCGAAGGTGATCGCGGAGATCTACGACATGTTGCCGGTCATCCGCCAGGCGGGAACGGCAATCCTGCTGGTCGAGCAGGACGTCTCCTTGGCGAGCCGTAACTCCGACAGGGTCTACTGCATGCTGGAGGGGCGGATCACGCTCACCGGAAAGTCGTCGGAGGTGACGAGAGAAGAGATCACCCAAGCCTATTTCGGAGTGAAACATGAAGTGGGTTGACGCGGTCATCCAAGGGCTGCTGCTCGGCGGCCTCTATGCTCAATATGCGATCGGCATGTCGTTGATGTTCGGCGTGATGCGCATCGTCAACATAGCCCACGGCGACCTCGTGGTCCTCCTGGCGCTGATCGGGATCTCCCTGGCGGCGGCCTTCGGCCTCGGCCCCGGCTTCATCATGGTGATCCTGATCCCGGTGGGAGCACTGATCGGATGGGGGCTGCAACGGGGAATCCTCAACCACCTCGTCGGCAATGACCCCCTGCCCTCGCTGATCGCAACCTTTGGCCTGTCACTGGCGCTGCAGAACCTGATGCTGACGATCTGGCAGGCCGACACCCGCTCGCTCGATGCCGGTCCACTGGCCATTCAATCGGTGAGCCTTGCAGGCATCCAGGTCGGCGTCCTGCCGCTCGGCATTCTCGCTGTCGCGGCGCTCCTGACCTGGGGCATGCATGTGGTCTTGAAGACCACGCGCTTCGGCCGAGCCCTGCGCGCCTCGGCGGCCGACAGGGACGCAGCCACCCTCAGCGGCATCGACACCAAAGTCGTCTATGCCAAGGCGACCGCCGTTGCGGTGGCGATCCTCGGCATCGCCGCCGTGTTCCAGGCGGCACGCACGACCGTTTCTCCGGCCGATGGCGGAGCCCAGCTCATCTATGCCTTCGAGGCCGTGATCATCGGCGGTATGGGTTCCATCTGGGGCGCCTTTGCCGGCGGCCTGATCCTTGGGGTGGCCCAGGTCGTGGGATCCCGCATCGATCCCGGTTGGGGCATTCTGATCGGCCATCTCGTCTTTCTCCTGGTGCTGGCCTGGCGCCCCCAGGGCATCATGTCCCGTCGATAGGAGGCTGACTTGACCTCACGCGATATTCTCGTGCACCGGCACACGCGCTCCAGCCGCATCGCCATTTCCGTCGCTCTGCTGCTCGTCCTGTCGATCCCCACCATGCCTTTCTGGGCGCCGAGCGGCCAGATCAGGATGATCGTCGAGCTGTCCTGCCTCATCGCAATCGCCCAGATGTGGAACCTGCTTGCAGGTTATGGCGGAATGGTTTCCGTGGGCCAGCAGGCCTTTATCGGCGCGGGCGGCTATTCGCTCTTCGCGCTGTCGGCCTATGGCGGGATGAACCCCTTCCTGGCGGTCCCGCTGGCCGTCATCCTGCCCACCCTGCTGGCGGCGCCGTCCTATCTGCTGCTGCGCAAGCTCGACGGTCCCTATTTCGCCATCGGCACCTGGGTTCTGGCGGAAGTGTTCCGGCTGGTGACCGGCAATCTCTCGGTGGTCAATGCCGGATCCGGCATGACGCTGCGAGCGATGGGCCAGTTCACGGCACATCAGCGAGAAATCGGCCTCACCATCCTATGTGCCCTGCTGCTGCTCGTCACAGTCGGTGGGACGTTCCTGATGCTTCGCTCGCGGCTCGGGCTCGCCTTGACGGCGATGCGCGACGATCCAGTGTCCGCGGCGAGCCAAGGGGTAAACGTCGGGCGGATGCGTTTCGGCATCTTCGTGGTCGCAGCCATGGGAACGGGCCTTGCGGGTGCGATCTACTACATGGCGCAGCTGCGCATCTCCCCCGGCAGCGGCTTCGACCCCTACTGGTCCTCGATCTGCATCTTCATCGTCATGGTCGGCGGCATCGGCCAACTGGAAGGACCAATCGTCGGCGCACTACTCTACTTCTTCGCCACGCGCCTCTTCGGCCATTACGGCGCAAGCTACATGATCGTGCTCGGCCTGTTGACGCTGATCATAGCCCTCTTCTCGCCGGTCGGTCTTTGGGGCCTCTTCAGCAGGTTCCGCGACTGGCCCTGGTTTCCCGTCGGCCACAAGCTACAGTATCCACGGTGAAACCACTCGGCAGTGTGAACGGCCACAGCAATGGTGAGGGGCACGTTTGGGACGCAAGAAGTCTGTCTGGTCCAGAAGAAACGGATAGACAAAGATCGCCTGAAACACGAATGGTCCTTGGCTATCTGAACGTGCACATTCTAGATAAAGGCCAACGTTTGCAGCGACATGGAGCGTCCCTGTAGGCTGCACTTTCAAAGCAATTAGTGAGCCCATGAACGAAGGGGTCACCTATTTCTTCGATTCGCGGGCATTGACATAGATCTCGAAGCCGCAGAGCGGACGGGAGACAATGGTATGGACGCATCAACGCGAGGTGCAACAGTGTGTACAGAAACGGCCGATGTTCAGAGAATGGAAACGAGTTGGGGATCCAGGTCGTCAGACACAGGGGTGTCCAAAACCGATTGTCTTGCGCTAAAGCTCTGGTGCCAATCCGATAAATGACAATGGCCTGATCGCCAGTCTTCAAATGGGAAGCGAAAGTCAGCGTAGGACAACGCGCATCCAATCGCGAGTTGCCCCACATCGAACTTCCGTAGGCCGAGACTTCCAACATTTGTTTCGACATAACGAAGTGCCGAACGGAACTTGGTCTGGTACGCCGCAATATGCACGGCCGAACGTTGGTCCTCGGGCCTCAGACGCTCCTCGAGCCAGATCAGCAGCAGATCGAGAATACCGTCTCCAAGAGCTTCGAATTTGCGCGCATGAAGACGATCGTCTCTCTCCGAAGGCACCAGCGCTTCCGGTTTGAATTGATAATCCAACCATTCACAGATCACGCTCGAGTCGAAGATCGTTTTGACCACCTGCCCCGCCTTGCTGACGACGAGGGTTGGCAGCTTGCTCAAGGGATTGTGCTCCATCAGCAACTGATTTGGGGCACTCATGGCCACGACGGTTCGCTGTAGTCGAATGACATCTGCGACACCGGTCTCCCGGGCCGCGATCATGACCTTTCTAACGAACGGCGATCGTGGCGACCAATGTAGGAGCAGATCGTCCCATTGCTTACCCATTTGTGTCGTCATAGCCCGAGAATTCCGCGTGCTTCTGACGGCGATGCAATGTGGTAATTCAACGTTTCGAGCACGCTGCGTGTTCGCGATACCTGATCGGCATTAGAATCAAACCGTTTACCCGCCATGTCAAACAGCGAATCTTCCTGGCCGACCCGGATATGCGTTCCCATTAACGCTCCGGTGACAGCCGTCCGCAGGTTTCTCGTGCCCGTGCCATGAATGAACAGCCGGAGGTCATTACCAAACAACCGCTCGGCCGTCCGCTTCAAATGCAACAGATGATCCGCATCCGAAGCGATTCCGCCAAGAATGCCGGTCAGGAATTGAACGATGATTGGCCGCTTGACCGCACGTCGGGACAGGTGATGCTCTAGGATATAGAGGTGGCCGACGTCGTAGCATTCAAACTCCATCGCGATGCCGTTTTCGATCAACAGCTCGATCATGCGATCGATCTTCTTAAAGGAGTTGTTAGTCACGATCTCATAGCTAGAAGGACCGTAATAGGCCTTTTCCCAATCATGTTCGAATTCATAGACACCTTGATTTTCGACCTTGCGGAACAGTCCGTAATTCATCGAGCCAACGATCACGGTGGCGATGTCAGGCTTGATTTCGAGTACCGCCGAAAGCCGATCCTCGGCAGTCGTCCCCAGAGATGCGGACATGTTAACGATCGCATCGGTCTCGGAGCGAATGCGGGAGATAGCCTCCGCCCAAATAGCGGTCTCATTCGTAGGCTTTCCCGTTTCCGGGTCACGGGCATGTAGGTGCACGATCGAAGCCCCTGCCCCAATCGCATCGATTGACTGGGTCGCGATTTCGGCCGGCGTGACGGGTAAGTTTTTTGACATGGACGGTCCGAGCGAAGAGCCGGTCGCCGCGCAGGTGATGATGACTTTGTCCATAACCATGATGATTGCCTTAAGCTTAGACTAGAAGATGTTGATCGAGAAACGGCGTGGCAGCCGCTATGAACAGATCCGGCGTTTGGTAAGCCATGAAGTGCCCGGACAGAACTTCCTCGTAACGAGCATCGGCTGCTCTTGACGCAAGCATGCGGCCTTCAGAGGGAGGACGATTGGGATCAAGGGTTCCGCTCAGAACGAGCATCGGATGCGCGATGCGATAAAGCTCGTCAGCCAGGTGCAGGTCGGCCAACATTCGAAGATAGGCCGCGAAACTTCGCGCGTCGGTCCGAGCGAATATGTCGCGATAGTCGGAGAACCGCCGTGGCGACCGTAACCGAAGCGCACTCGGATACGAGCGATCTAGCTCGGCATCAATGATGCACGCCATGCCACCGATAGCCAGCCTGTCCGCCGCCTCGAGCACCGTAACCCTTCGCTCCGGCATCACACCCAGCGCAGGGCTGATCAAGATTGCTGCGCACCGTTCCAGCGGGTTGCGCAGCAGATAGCCGACGACCACGGCCGCGCCTACCGCGTTTCCGACCAGAATTAACCGGCTGGCTGGACCTGCCGTCGCAATGACCGCGATCAGATCCGCAACGGCTAATTCGATAAACAGGTCGGGACCGGCAGCGGATGATAGTCCAAATCCACGCATATCGTAGCGCAGAACCCGCGCTTTCCCAGCGATATACGGCACTACATCATCCCAGGAGGCGAGAGAGCCGCCCAGTTCATGGACGAGAACCACGAGCGCGTCGCCGGCCCCCTCCAGACGGGCATGAAGCTGCCCGCCTTCAACATCGACAATCTTATCCATGCCGAGCCTCAAAAGTATTGCCAGAAGTCGGAACCGCGCGCTTCCTCCGTAGAGCCGTTGAACACGATCTCCCCATTGTTCATGATCGCGACGTGGTCGCAGATCTTGATGGAGGCGGCAACGTTCTGCTCTACGAGCAACGCGCTAATTCCAAACGACTGACACACTTCCTTGACCTGTGCGAACAACCGTTCGACCAGATTCGGTGCAAGACCGATCGAGGGTTCGTCTAGGAGAAGGCATTTTGGAGACCCAAGTAATGTCAAGCTGAACGCCAGCATTTGCTGCTGTCCACCACTCATCTTTCCCGCAATACTGGAACCCCTTTCCTGGAGAACGGGGAATAACCGGATCACATCGTCGATTTTTACCATGCTATTCGGTTGAGAGCAGTTGCGCTCGGCAACAACCTCCAGGTTCTCAGCAACAGTTAAGTTTCCGAAAATACCTCTGCCCTCCGGCAACAGGCGGATACCATCTGCGATCCGCTGGCTGACGGGCTGATCCTGTACCGGTTTGCCGTCCAGGGAGATGGTTCCACCCTGGATCGGCATGACGCCGACGATTGCTTTCAGCGTGGTGGTCTTGCCCGCCCCATTGTGACCAAGTAACGTTGTGATCTTGCCTTTTTCGACCCCGAAGCTGGTATTGGTAACAACGGTCTTGTTGCCGTAGCCGACGGTGAGGTCATCAATTTTCAAAAACATCTCATCCCTCCTAAATGACGCCGCCGAAATAGATTTCAGCCAGTTTCGGGTCACGGATGATTGTCTCTGGAGCACCCTTCGCCAGCAGATGTCCCTGATGGAGGAACAGGATCTCGTCCGCGATCTTCTGCACAATGCGTGTATTGTGCTCTACAATCACCAGCGTCTTCCCGAGCGATTTCAACCGAAGAACCAGCTCGACCATGTTGTTGAGCGCGACATGCCCCATGCCTGACGCGGGCTCGTCAAGCAAAAGAATGTCAGCGCCCGTGGCGAGCACGCGGGCGATACAAAGCAATTTCTGTTCGCCGTAGCTCATGTTCCCGACAATCTGGTTGTCGCGACCAGACAGACCCACCTGATCGAGGATGGCTCTGGCTTCTGCACGGCGGCGCCCAAGGTCGGCCTCTACTGTGAACGGGCGAAATACAGCGGCAAGTGGCCCTGACGCCTTTGTGACCGACTGGAACACCATGACGTTGTCGAGCACTGGCATCTCCGGGAAGAGCCTCAAATTCTGGAAGGTGCGGGCAATGCCGAGATCGACGATCGATTGTGGCTTCAATCGGGTTATCTCTTTGCCGCGAAACGTAACCGTTCCTTGATCAGGATTGAGGAACCCGGTAATAGCGTTGAAGATGCTTGTTTTTCCGGCCCCATTGGGCCCAACGAGGCAGGTAATTTTGCCCTCGTTGATATCGAAACTGCAATCGTTCAGCGCCTGCAGGCCGCCATAGGCCTTGGAAATGCCTGATACGTTGAGAACTGAGGTCATGTCAGGCTCCAAGCTTTCGGCCGGCAATACCCTGCGGGCGGTACAGCATGAAGATCACCAGCAGAGCGCCGTAGACCAATTGCCTGAGCGGTCCCGCAACCGACGCCGAGACCGGCGCAAGGGTCAGGATCTGCGGGAGCGACATCAGCAGAAACGCCCCGACCAACGCACCGGCCAGTGTACGCGCGCCTCCGACGGCCACCATCGTGATGAGCAGGATTGAAACGACGATGTCGAATGATGAGGGATCGATGAACCCCAGGAAAACCGCATAGAGGCCGCCGCCCATTCCCGCGAGTGCTCCGGCGACTCCAGCGGTGCCTAGCTTGGCATGAACGACATTTTTCCCGGCGGCGACGACGGCAATCTCATCCTCGCGGATGGCGCTGATCGTTTTGCCGAAAGGCGAACGCATCAGAAGCCAAAAGACGAGGCAGGCCAAAAGCAGCAGCGGTGTCGAGAGCATCAGGAAGTTGGCGGGCTCCCACCATTCTATGCCGAAATAATCCGGCATGGTGAAGACCATTCCAGCTGCGCCCCCAGTCCAATCCGACATATTGACGAATACAGTCGTTGCAACGATTTGCAGCCCGAAGGACGTTACGACAAAATAGTCGCCCGATATACGCAGAGCAGGCAGGGCTGCTAGGACGTTGATCGAGGCTCCAAGGACCACTGCCAGGATCAGCGCCGGAAAAAACGGTATGATTTCAGCACTGATAAGGTTGGCGACGAGATATGCGCCGATGCCGAAGATTGCCGCTTGAGAAACTGCGAAAATACCAGCGACACCGACAAGCAGATTTGCGGAAATTGAGGCGATCGCGAAAATCTGCGCTAGCACGAGGTAGCTCAAAAAGAAGGTCATGACTTTTTCCTTGTTCACTGCGCCCGGAACAGGCCGGTGGGCTTAAACAGCATGAGCGCGACGAACAGGGAGAATGTCAGCGCGATTGTCCATTGGCCGGAGATGAAGGTGAGCGCCACGTTCTGCAGCACACCGAGCATGATGGCGACGGTGAACGTTCCGGCGACATTGCCGATGCCACCGGCGAGTACCGCGATCTTTGCTACCAGCAGGATAAGTATACCGGTGTAGGGCTGGAGGCCCTGATCCAAAGGCAACATTGTACCGGGCACCGCAACGCAGGCAGAGGCGATCGCAAGCACGATGGCGTACACCCTCTTGGGCTGTAGCCTGGTGATATCCGCCAGGAATTTGTTGGCTGCAACCGCCTTGACACGTTTGCCGAGCAAGGTGTGATTGGAGAAGTAGAAGATCGCCAGGAACACGCCGATGCCCGAGAACGCTGTCAACACCTGCGGTGTGCTCAAGTGAATGGGGCCGGCCGCAATTGTTGAGGTGCGCCATTCGAGATCGAACTGAAGGATATTCGGCGAAAACAGAATTGCGACAATGTTTTGCAGGCTGATGAGCACGCCGAGGGATGCGATGAGGAGGATGAGGGGCGCGCCACCGCGCCTCTCGATAGGTTCATAGACAGCCTTCTGGATAAGGACACCGACTGCTGCACACCCACCAGCGCTCAGAACGAGCGCCAACACGAACGGCACGCCGATACTGACGAAATACCAAGACAGATAGCCGCCGAGCGTGAGGATACCCGCATGGGCAACATGGAAGATACCCGTGGTTCGGTAGACCATGGCGAATGTTATCGCCACGATGCCTAGCGCAATACCATAGATGATCCCCTCAACGAAAAGCTGGAACAGAAGCATGGGAAAGAGTCCTCCTGCTCAGTTCGAAGCTTCGGCAGGTACGACCTTGCCATCGACGACCTTCATGACATCGACCTGCCGGTCCGCGGTATTCGTATCGAAAACAAGCTTTGCGATGCCGTCGAATTCACGCGTCTTGAACAGGCTTTCGCGCAGGTTGGCGCCGGTTACCTCCTGACCGTTCTTCAGTACATTGCCGATGACTTCGGCCAAAAGCTTTGTCGAGTTGTAGTATTCGCGGTGGAAAAAGTTGACGGCATCCACTTTGTAAAGCGTCTTGAACTCTGCTTCGACTTCAGGCTTCAACGCGCCGCGGATCGATGTGTTCATCCAGCCGTTGCTGGCAGGGTGGCCCATCGCAACCGTCATATAGGTCGTTGCAACGACAGGCGGAAATCCTGCCTGCTGCCCCACCTGATCCGCAAAGGACGAGTGGCCTTGCGTGATGCAGACGAATACGACCTGCGGAGCGGTATCTGCGACCTTCAGGAGCGCCGGCCGAAAGTTGGTATCGCCGAATTGGACAGGCTCCTCTGCCGTCACCTGACCGCCAGCAGCCTTGAACTGTTTTGTGAAATCGTCCCGGCTGTCGATCCCAGCAGCCGAATTCTCATATATGATGCCGGCCTTGGTGATTTTGGCCTGCTTCGTGATGTAATCCACGATCACCGATACTTCATCGGATGTCAGAGGGATCGTGTTGACGACGAACGGCGAAGCCTTAGCCAGTTTGTCGGACTGTGCAGCCGGATTGAGAACCAGGACCTTCTTGCGCGTTGCAAGTGGGGCCATCGCAATGGTCGGGCCGGAATAGGCGCCGATGATGGCCTGCACACCATCGAGGTCGACCTGCTTGTTGAAGGCGAGAATACCGAGATCCGCCTTTCCCTGACTGTCGTCGTAGACCACCTCCAGATTTCTGCCGTCGATACCACCGCTCTTGTTTATTTCGGCTACTGCAAACTCGATGCCTCGCTGCTCCGCGAGCCCTACGACGGCACCGGGGCCTGTCAGAGGCAGGATGGCGCCTACCGTGATGGCTTCAGCAAGCACGGGCCGTGCGGCGAAAACACCCACTGTGAGTGCACTCGCACAAATAACGGAAAGAATGGACTTTTTCATGTTTCCCCTCCCAGAGAAGCTCGTCGTTTGAAGGATGAAATGAGCCATAAATGTCGCGTTGACATTTTTAGGTAACGGCATTACTAAAAAATGCGATCGGATATGTCAAGGCCGCCCGGATGGACAATTTTGATACGATCGGTGATTGACGAGGGGACGTGGCTTGGAGGGTTTAATGAAGAGCGTTGAAATCGCATTGGTAGAGCAAAACGAGCCGGATGAGCGACTGGTATCGGTCGTGCGCACAATGCAGGTGCTGCAGATGCTGTCTTCGGACGAGCGTGGCCAGACGTTGGCTCAAATAGCGCGGTCGCTCGATGTCAATAAAAGTATCGCACTGCGAATCTTGTCGACGCTTGTGGCGGAGAACTATCTTTATAAAAAAGAAGACGGCCAATACTACGCGCTGACTTACAAGCTAAGTACCGTCGGACTTAGGAGTCTGATCAGCAACCGTCTGTTCGGGCAAATCCAACCGCGCCTGCGGGCGATCGCAGAAGTGACCGGTGAGCTTGTGCTATTTTCGTTGGTCAGCGGAGATGGGCCCCACTGGGTGCTGTCGGCGATGGGTTCGGCACGCCGGCGCCTGCAAGTCGAACCTTCGATGAAAATGGTGCTTCACTCATCGGCAAGCGGAAAGGGCTGGCTGGCCACGCTCCCAGATGAGGAAATCATTCGCATTCTTGGCGACAAGCTTGAGGCAACCACGTCGCGAACGAAGGTCTCGCTGGATGCTATCCTCGCAGACATTTCTGTTATCAGGCAGACCGGCGCATCCTATTCCGATCAGGAAAACGAGGAGGGTATCAAGGCGGTAGCGGTACCCGTTTGGAGAGAGATGTTCGGACAACGACGCTGCATCGCTTTTATTAGCATTACTGCACCGATCTCTCGGGTGTCAGATGCAGACTTTGCGCGCTTCGAATCGATCCTTAAGGAAGCGGCGATTTACGTAGCCGATGTGTGGCCGCTCGATGAGACTGAGCACATGAGCTACACGCTCTTGCCCCGATAGCCATCAGGAATCCGAAAGAAACGCCAATGATTCACGAGTTCAAGATCGGTGACGTATCGATCACGCGCGTCTGCGAATATGTTGGGCCTACTCACGACCCTGCGGCAACCTATCCTGCATTCGAGCGAGACACTTTCGAGCGGGCAGTCAAGCAGTTGCCAGACGGGTTTTACATTCCCAGCATGGATAAACTTGTAATCGCCGTGAATATCTGGGTGGTAAGGAAGCACGACAATATTATTCTTGTCGATGCGGGTGTGGGAAACGGTAAGACGCGGCCGGCGGCACGCATGAACCGGTTGAACTCCCTCACCCTGTCCTGGTTGGAAGCGGCTGGCGCCACGCGTCACTCCGTCACTCACGTCTTACTCACACACCTTCACGGCGACCATATCGGATGGAATACAGTCAAGGAGAATGGGACATGGGAGCCCACCTTCCCCAACGCGAAGTATTTCGTTCCTTCCTGGGATTTGTCATTCTTTAAAGAGAATCTAGCGCAGGGGGGATCCGCAACAAGCGACGGCTCGATGCAAGATAGTTTGCTGCCGATCGACGACGCCGGGTTACTCCATCACTACGCACCTGGCGACGAACTCGCAGGATGTCTTGACGTTGTGGACGCCCGCGGACACACGCCAGGAATGGCCAATTTCTGGCTGCACTCAAAGGGTGAGGTAGGCGTATTTTGCTCCGATGTATTTCACCATCCAATCCAAATTCTCAACCCGAATTGGAATACCGCATTCTGCATGTTGCCAGAAGACGCCATTGCAACAAGGGAAAGGTTCCTCGAACAGGCCACAAAGCGTTCTGCCATGGTGATGCCGTGTCACTTCGCCGGCAGGGGATATGGCCGAATATTCAGGGTGCCAACAGGCTACTCCTTCGCTCAGGCGCCTTGATGGGAGTCTTTTTAGAGGCGAGATTAGATAGTCGGCGACGTTCGGCGCATCGGTCGCGCAAGACAGTTTGCTGTCCCGCGTTGTTTGGGAGCCCTGTCGTCGAATGAACCCTGGGTGCCGCGCCAAAGTGGGCGCGAACTCGGCTGCCTATTGGAATTTGAGCACGAATTCGGATCTTCGGGTGACGACATAATATCCCAACTTGCGAATATTTCATCCGTGGCCACAGTTCTGGTAGACTGATCGGACAGCAACCATCGTTGAGACGAGGCTCGAATGAGGTGATGGGGGACAGGCTGAACGATCTCGACCGATCGGTACCAGAACCAGAAAAATCCTATCCTATGCTAGGAAGCTACACGGTCGCCATCCTATGCCTGACCCTGATATTGTCGTTTATTGATCGCTTCGTGATCAATCTGGTTGTAGACCCTATTCGCTCTGAGCTGGGGCTTAGTGATGTGGAAATCAGTTTGCTTCAGGGCGCTGGTTTTGCCCTGATATTTGCGTTGACGGCCCTGCCGGCCGGAAGGCTGGCAGACAGGCTGAACCGACCGAGGTTGATCGCTGCGGGCGTGGTTGTCTGGTCCCTCGCAACTATAGCCTGCGGAATTTCTGCAGGTTTTTGGAGCTTTTTCGTCGCTCGGCTATTCCTAGGGTTCGGCGAAGCGGCCCTCGTACCGGCGGCCTCCTCGCTCCTCATCGACGCCATCCCAGCAGCGCGCCGCGGCACCGCTCTCGGAATATTCTCGCTCGGCTCGACTAGCGGGAGCGGCATAGCATTGATCATGGGTGGCATGGTGCTTAGCTATCTCGGGACGCGCACGGCAGCCGACTTGCCGATCATCGCTTCGCTGGAGCCGTGGCGCCAGTTGATGATCGTCATGGGAATGCCCGGCTTCTTCTTTGTGCCGTTGTTGTTGCTCATTCGTGAACCAGCTCGCGGTAAGCGGCTGGCCCCGCCTGCCCTGCCTCTGGTGCTGCAAAATCTCAGGGCCGAGCGCGGTCTGGTGCTGCGCCTTTGCTTTGCAAAAGGGGTGATGAGCTTGGGCGACTTCGGCATGGCGGCATGGCTCCCGACCCTGCTTATGCGGCATTATGCTGCGACACCTATCGCAGCGGGCGCGACCGTTGGTATTGCTACCGCGCTGGCGGGCATTATAGGTTCGATCGGCGGCGGAATACTGGTCGACTGGAGCGCGCTGCGTTACGGAATTTCGACACGCGCAAGGCTTATTGTGGGGAGTTATCTGGTTGCGCTGTGTGGCGCCATCCTGATCGGCCTTAGTTCTTCAAGTCTCCAAATTGGCATCGCATTTGCGATATGGGTGGCCGGCTCGGTGAGTGGTTCTGTCGTGGGCCGCGTCACCATGCAGGAACACGTCCCAAGCAACATGCGGGCGACGACGGTGGCGTTGTCGATCACGATTACGGCAGTCATCGGAATAGCGGCGGGGCCAACCCTGGTGCCGATTATCGCCGGGCTAATGCCTGTAGCAGGCAAGGCCCTCCAATATGCAATATTGGTGGCAGGGGTTGTTTCCGTGGTGCCCGCTTTGCTCCTGATCGCACGCTCGGCTTCAACCGTTTCGGTGGCGTCCGGGGCAGAAAGTTGAAGATTTCCGGTGGTTGGATTTTTCATGTCATTTGAGCATGAGCTGACATGAGCGCATCATGCGCGGCGGCAATATCCGCGCTGCCGCTGGTGTCGCAGCGATTGCAGATGTCTTTCAGCTCTGCCAAGGGCTGCGCGGGGTCGCAGATCTCCTTCGCAAGCTTGACGCGACTCGTTGCTGCGCGCAACGCAAAGCCGAAAGCGCCACTCTCACGACCCAAGTCTATCGCACCCTGAAGGTGCCCCATCGCGCCGTCTGCATCTCCATCCCGCCAGCACATCAAGCCTCGAAGATGCAGAAATTCGGCGTCGCACCATCGGTCTCCGCGTTGCCGACAATAGTTCATGCCCTCATCGATACTCTGGCGAGCGACCTCGACTTGGTCGTGCGAAAGCGCCGCATGAGCGAGCATCACATACCGCACGGGTAAATGGACAAGGTAATTGCACTCACGAATGGCGCCGATTGCGTTCCTCAAACGCTGGACCGCCTCCTCGTCACCGCGCGCGGCATCAATCGCCGCCTGATGAAAGCGGGCGAATGGTGGCCAAGTATCGATCTGGCGCGACTTCAATCGCTCGAGCAGCATCGTCGCCCGCTCTTGCGCCAAATCAACCTGTCCGCATAACAGAGCTAAGGGGGTGGCCGCGAGTGCCAGAGAATGCGCGCAAGACAAGTCGTGGTCTAAGGCCAGCGCGGCGTTCAGTGCTTCCTCCGCGATTTCGAGCGCGCGCTGATGCTGGCCGACCACCCAGGTGGACATCGAAAGATGATTCCGGAAATTGACGAACCTGTCGATCTGGAACCGCGATGTCTGACTGCGATTGCCGAAAACAGTATGCTCGCGAGCCAGACGTTCGAGACCCGCATGTCCCGATCTGATGTTTCCCTGGTAGAATTCACAGGTAAAGAACTGCCGATCGGCATTTGGGGCTGCAGAGTAATCGTCAACAGAGGCCATGAAGCGGCGAAGGTCGACAATCGTCTCTAACGCCCGTTGATGAAAGCCCATGGCAGACTGGACGTTTGCCAGGCCAATCTTGGTTCTAAGACAGTGTTCCACGCTCCCCGCTTTCGAAGCGAGCTCGAAACCCCTCGTCCAGGTTGCTTCGAGCTCTTCACCAAAAGGATAGCGATAGCAGAGATTCCAGCCATGCGCCGCGACCAGCTTCATACGGAGCGCGAGATGATCATCAGGCAGGTCGTCCAGCGCCGACAGCGCCTTTTCGACGCGTGCCCCGCTTTCCACCATTGTCGAGCATTCTACCCAGAAAGGCAAAGCAGCAACCGTCAGCCGCACCCCAAGTTCGGCCTGTCCATGCGAGCGATAGGCCCAATCGATCATACGGCGGAGATCCGCGCTCCAGCCACCATAGAGTGCCATCCAGTCTTCACGCGGCCGCCATGTCCATTCCTCCTCGGCCCTTTCGAACAGCGCAAGAATGAAGCGGCCATACGCGATCATGGCGACCTCCTGCTCGCCCTGTGCAATGAGGCGCTGATTGGCGAACGTTCGAGTACTGTCGAGCAACCGGTATCGGCGGCGTCTGCCCGTGTAGTTGACCGACACCATGGATTTGATCGCGAGGGCTTCCAGCCCTGCGGTGACGTCTTCCTCATTCGCCAAGTGTCCAAATGCGTCTATGACATCGCCGAGCGAAAAGGTGCGGCCGAAAACGGAAAGGTGACGTAGTAGCCGGGCCTCGTTCTCCGAAAGCAGCCGGTAACTCCAGTTGAGCGTCGCCGTCAGCGTCTTGTGCCGGTCCATGCCATCTCCGCGCGACGCCAGCGCTTCGAAGTCACGTTCAAGCATTTGCAGCAGCCCCGCGGGACCGCTTTTCTCGAGTTGCGAAGCCGACAGTTCGATCGCCAGCGCAATACCGTCGAGACGCCGGCTCAAACTCGCGAGCGCAGGGACGTCGGGGTCCGTCAGTCGATAGCCATGTGCCTCTGCACGTCGAACTAGCAATTCGATCGCCGAAAAGGCCATTGCCGACCCGGCATCCAGAATCGCACCCTCGGGCGGACACCGAAGAGGGGGGAGCCGATGGACCGTCTCGAACCTGCATCTTAACGGTTCGCGGCTTGTCGCGATGACATTCAACCCGTGCAATGCGTGGTTCAGATGATCTGTTATGCTGGCTACTGTCGCCAAGACGTGCTCGCAATTGTCGAGGACCAGAAGCTGGTTCTGGCCGCGCAACGCGTCAACGAGGCCTTCCAGTGTGTCGATCGGCTCGCTTTCGATGCCGAGCGCACGGCTGATGGCCAGGGCGACAAGCTGCCCATTTTCGATCGCGGCCAGGTCAACGAAGCACACGGCTTGCGCCTCAGCATCACCGATGTTTCTTGCGGCTGCGATAGCGATGCTCGTCTTGCCGACGCCGGCGGGTCCGACGATCGTGAGCAGCCGGGTCTGGCGCAACGCCTCGACAATCCCTGCCAAGGCATCGGCGCGGCCGACCAGCGGCGTTGACGGGGGTAGCGCGCCGTCAATCTCCTTGATCGACGCGGGAAGGGTTGACTCCCGTGGACCCAGCACCGTTAGCGGTGCAATGAAGCGATATCCCCTGCCCGCGACGGTCGCTATACACGGGACGTCAATGCCGTTGACCTGCAGCGCACGGCGCAGAGCAGCGATGTTGACCTTGAGGTTGCTTTCCTCGACGAACAAGTTGGGCCATGCCGCATTAAAGAGTTCGTCCTTTTTGACGACCTGTCCTGGCCGGCGAACAAGCGCATGGAGCAAATCCATTGCGCGCGATCCGATACGGATTGGGATATCGCCGCAAAGCAAGGATTGCCGAGCCGGCGTGAAACGGCAGTTGCCGAAGCAATAGGTCGTAGCATCGATCGCATCAGCCCCTTCCATCATTCCCCCTTTCGCGGCGGCGATTGTGAGAACGCGATGCGTTGCAGACGCCCCCCGACGATGGCTACCAAATGGTTTTCTGGCAATTCCGGGCTTTTCACCCTCCATAGCCTTATACCAGTAGATTCACCTTTTTTAACCGGCCATGTCGATGCCGCAGTGCTATCAACAGAGCGGGCTGACTGGGTGATCGAGATCCCACAGCGATTGCGCAGGTTCGCCACCATTTAGCAGGTTCGAGCTTCCAGTGGTCGCTTCTGGCCACGGCTTTTTGCGTCTGGATCGGATTGATCGAGGAGTCCAAGAGATGCCCCGCGCGCTGAGTACACTTACGTTGTCGGACGCCAAGCAGATGCTTGGGGCAGGCGAGGCAAAGGCGGCCGACCTCGGCATTCCCTACAATATCGCCGTGGTCGATGCGGGTGGCGCGCTTATCGCATTCGCGCGTCAGGACGGCGCGCTCGAAGGGAGCATCGATCTTGCCATCGGTAAGGCGAAGACGGCGCGGATGTTCAACAAGACGACCGAATATCTCGCTGAACTGGCACAACCCGGCGCGCCTCTATTCGGAATAGAGCAAAGCAACGGCGGCCATGTCGTGATTTTCGGCGGCGGTTTGCCCGTCACGGTCGGCGACCAGATCGTCGGAGCCGTCGGCACCAGTGCCGGTTCGGTCGAGCAGGACATCGCGGTCGCAGAGGCGGCGGCCGCGGCGATCGCAAAAAATCCAAAACCCTGAAGGAGGCAGTGATGAAAGCCGCGCGCATTCTTGAATACAAGAAGCCCCTCACACTCGAGGACATCAAGGTTCCGGACATTCAGCCTGACGAGGTCCTCGTAAAGGTCGCTGCCTGCGGCATGTGCCGTTCGGACGTGCTCCTGATCGATGGCTTCTTCCAGGGCTATGGCGATATTCCACCCCCCGTCATTCCTGGCCATGAGATCACCGGCACGGTCGAGAAGATCGGCGGCGTCGTGGCCAAGGCTGCAGGCCTGGAGGAAGGTGATCACGTCGTCGTGTCACCCGGCTGGGGTGACGGTGTGTGCAAGCATTGCCAGGTTGGCAACACGCACATCTGCCCCAATGTCCGCTGGCCTGGCTTTGGTGCGTATGGCGGCTTTGCCGAATATATCCCGGTACCCGCCCGTTATGCGATCAAGGTCGCCAAGCATCTCAAATTCGAGCAGCTTGCACCGCTGACGGATGCCGGGCTAACCCCCTATCGTGGACTCAAGAAGATCCGCGATGCCGGCGGGCTTGGCCCGGACCGGGTGATCGGCGTATTCGGCATCGGCGGCCTAGGTGCCTACGCCGTCCAGTATGCCAAGCTGCTCGGGGCAGGCGGCCCTGTCGTTGCAGTCGCCAGGAACGAGGAGAAACTCCAGGTCGCAAAGAAATATGGCGCCGACCACATCATCGCGATCGAAGGCAAGTCCTCCGAAGTGGTGGGAAAGGAGCTCAAGAAGGCGACCGGACAGGACAAGTTCGACGCGATCATCGACTGCGCGGGTGCGACCGAGATGATGCAGCTCGCCTTCTCACGTCTCGCGATCAGCGGGCATTATGCCGACGTCGGCTTTATCGGCGACCGGATTAACATTCCACTGTTCCCACGTGTATCCGGCGAGCAAACTTTTCACGGCTCGTTCTGGGGAAACAACGCAGATCTGATCGAGGTTATGGCGCTCGCCGCAGAGGGCAAGATCCAGCACACGATCAAGACGATCTCGTTCGATGACATCAATGAGTACATCGATCTCATGCGGGACAACAAGGTCGTCGGGCGCGCGGTTGTCACATTCTGATGCCGTGCACCAAAAGAATCAGTCGAACGAGATGTTTAGGAGACAATCATGACCCAGCATGTTTTGTTCATCGTCACCAATGCGGCTGTGATCGGACCGCACAGTCGAAAGACCGGCTTCTTCTTTGCGGAAGTCGCCCATCCGTTCGAGGCGCTCGATGCCGCCGACATTGCAGTGGAGTTCGCCTCACCGGCCGGCGGATGGACGCCTTACGACGCCTATGACGAGAAGGATCCCGCACAGAAGGCGTTCTTCGAGAGCAAGGCCTTTCGGCGGCTCAATCGCAGCCGCAAACTCTGCGAAGTCGACGCTGCTGACTACGATGCCATTCTTGTGCCCGGCGGACTGGGGCCGATGGTCGATATTCAGCGCAATGCTGAGGTGCAGGGAGCAATCGTCCGCGCCTGGACGACCGGCAAAATCGTGACAGCCGTCTGCCATGGACCCTGCGCGCTGCTAGGCGTCGACATCGGTGACGGCAAACCGTTCGTATACGGCAGGAAGCTCACGTCGTTCTCGAAGAAGGAAGAATACGACTATGCGCGCGAGGACGTGCCCTACGAGCTCGAGGATGCGCTGAGAGCCCAGGGCGCGGAATACTCGTCAGTTGCCAACTGGCAGCCGCACGTCGTCGTCGATGGGCGCTTGATAACCGGCCAGAACCCGGCGTCAGCAGGTGAACTCGGGAAAAAGCTGCTCGCAGCTCTGCGAGACGTTGCCGCTTCGGCCTGAAGCGGCAACATCAAACGGAGAACCACCATGTCGCAATCATCGGTGAAAATCACGGCCAGCCTGACGGCTCATCCCGGCAAAGCCGAAGAACTGCGCGACTTGCTGCTCGGCATGGCGCCGCTTTGTCGGGCAGAACCGGGCAATCTGCGCTGGGATGTCTGGCGGGATACCGCAATGCCCGAGCGCTACGTGCTCGACGGGCTATATCGTGACGCCGAGGCGGCGGAAGCGCACCGCCGGACGCCGCACTACCACGCCTATCTCGCCAGAGTTCCCGCGGTGGCGGATCGCTCTGCGCTCGTTCTCGAAGCTGTCGCGCTTGAAGAATAACCGATCCGGAGGGTCTCCATGCTTGAGGTCGTGCAAGCCTATGATCGCCAACATATCACCGATTTGCCGACGGACGATGCCAGCGCGCTCGAACGCAAGCTCACCGTTGCTCGCGAGCGCTTTGAAGATCGGGACAGCTGGCTGAAGCCGCACCAACGTATGGCCGTACTGCATCGGCTTGCGGATCTGGTCTTGCAGCAACGCGAGACGTTCGCGATGCGCATTGCGCGCGAAGGGGGCAAGCCCTACACTGACGCGCTGGTTGAAACCGATCGCGCCATCGACGGGATCCGCGACGCCGCCGATCTGCTTCGCACCCGCGGCGGCACCGAGATACCGATGGGGCTGACCCCAGCCAGCGATGGGCGGCGCGCCTGGACGATCCTGGAACCCATCGGCGTCGTTGCTGCGATCTCGGCGTTCAACCATCCCCTCAACCTCATCGTGCATCAGGTCGCGCCGGCGATCGCCACAGGCTGCCCGGTCATCGTCAAACCCGCGGCGGCGACACCGCTTTGCTGCCTCGAGCTGGTAAAGCTCGTCCATGAAGCCGGCATGCCGGAAGGCTGGGTTCAGACCCTACTTCCCGAGAACCGCGATCTGTCGAGCGCTTTTGCGAGCGATCCGCGAGTCGCCTTCCTGAGCTTTATCGGCTCGGGCGCGGTGGGCTGGCACTTGCGCGCTAATTTGGCTCCGGGAACGCGCTGCGCGCTCGAGCATGGGGGCGTGGCGCCGGTGATCATCGACCGCACCGCTGATATCGACGCGATTATCGAGCCGCTCGCCAAGGGCGGCTATTATCATGCGGGCCAAGTCTGCGTCTCGGTCCAGCGAATCTATGTCCACGAGGCACTCAGGCATGCCTTCGTCGAACGGTTCGCCGAGCGCATCGGGCGACTGCGTGTCGGCGATCCCCGCCTTGCCGAAACCGAGGTCGGCCCGCTGATTGAACCGACGGAAGCTGATCGGGTCGCCAGCTGGGTCGAGGAAGCCGCGTCGGGAGGCGCCCGCTTGATCGGAGGTGGACGCCTCAGCGACACGACGCTGGCGCCGGCGATTCTCGTCGATCCGCCGAGAAAATCGAAAGTGTCACACGAGGAGATATTCGGCCCAGTCACCTGCATATTTGCTTTTGCCCACCTCGACGATGCCATCCGCGAGGCAAATTCGCTGCCGGTCGCCTTTCAAAGCAGTATCTTCACGCGCGATCTCGCCGTCGCGCTCGACGCAGCCGAGCGTCTCGACGCCTCGGCGGTCATGGTCAATGACCACAGCGCCTTCCGCACCGATTGGATGCCGTTCGCCGGCCGGAGGACATCCGGCTATGGGATCGGTGGCATTCCCTATACCGCCCGCGAGATGACGGCGGAGAAAATGATCGTCTTCAAGCGGTGATTGAGACGTCTACCGCGCACCTGCTCGTCGTTAGCTGGGCAACACGAAGCCAAGTTTGTGTCGGCAATTGTGGCATACGCCACTCGATCACTCGCTTGGGTGTCCGTTTCTGACAGTAGCTGCCATTCGCGCGCCGTCGCGGAATGGCAGCGAAGTCCCCAGCGCAGACCTCCGATTGCTACATATTCCGACTGATAAATAAACGGCGGATTTTGAGATCAGCGTCGAACTTGCGGAACGACGGCAATGCGGCGAGGCGCGAAGCCGACGTTCAGCGAATTAATATTCGATTTCCGATTGAGCGCCCGAGAAAGTGAGCGATGCTCGCCTTGAACCAGTTCGAACCACCGACCCGTTGATTCTCAGCACCGAGAGCAAAGCCTAGCTCGTCGGCAAAGTGTCTGGCCATTCCTGCGCGCCATGGAGGACGCGAAGAACGCGGACCGCTATTTTGGTAATTGCATACGCCGCGACTTACGGCGTGCGGTTAATTGCCAGTTCGCGGGTGCCAGCAATTCTGCCAACACGACCGCTCGCGGGAAAATCCACCAACTGACGGACGGCAGCAACGATCCGTTCATCGACCACAATGGCGGCTGACGGATTTTCTGCTTCTATGTATGTGAAGATGGCGTCGCGATCCGATAGCGCGAACGCAGACCAGGTAAGCTTCACGATTTACGAGCACCCGCGTTAAGGCGGGCTGCCGCTCGACGTTCAGCAAAATGTGCCTCGACTTCATCATCCGAGACGTCCGGTCGAATATCGTTCAGCGCTTCAAGTACCTTGGTGCGAAACCAAGCGTCATGGGCCTCACTGCCTGAAAGAAGCTCCAGCGGCAGCGCACCCTCGTTGGCCGTCCGGGTGAGCCGTAAGCCCCATATTTCCAAGCACTGCGGAGGCACGATCCCGAACCTCGGCATCATCGCCCGCCGGCTTGCACCCGATCAACTTGGCTGTCCTGACTGGCGTAACGACTTTCAAAGCTTCATCCTTGATCCATCTGATCGCTTGGACAAGGCGGCGGGTCGTAAAGGGGTCAGAACAAGAGCAGTCCGAAATAGGACGCTAAGGTCGAACGAAACCGGAACGATGCCAGAGGTCGGATGTTGCACATCCGATCTCTGTGGATTGCCATCGACATGCGCCAGTTTTGATTTCTCTGTCCGGCCCGACTCGACAACGCTCGACGCAGATTGGTCATGAATGGAGTCGGGCGATGGCAAAGCGCAAGCTTCTCAAAGATCAAGATCGCCGGAAGCTTGTCGATATCCCAGTCGACGAGGACAGCCTGATCCGCCACTATTCGTTGTCATTGGCGGATCGCCTGGAGATCGAACTGCGGAGACGTAATCACAATCGGCTCGGCTTTGCCATCCAGCTATGTCTGATGCGATACCCGGGTCGAGTGCTTGGAGCAGAAGAAACTCCGCCTCGCGCCATGCTGAAGTATGTTGCTGATCAGATCGGCGCCGCTCCAGACGAATTTGCCCTCTATGCACGTCGTGAAGAAACCCGTCGAGATCATATGGCGCGGCTAATGGTCTATTTGGATACG
>Ga0065165_1000583_pt1 | contig 53842 bp, 54 predicted proteins | sample AraplaMF_Cvi_mMF_FD_63813 | JGI IMG/M metagenome (GOLD analysis project Ga0065165, IMG submission 63813) | Arabidopsis root microbial communities from the University of North Carolina, USA - plate scrape MF_Cvi_mMF (version 2) (version 3) | ecosystem: Host-associated > Plants > Roots >...
GAGGCGGTCGCCTTCTTCGACGTGATCGAGACCCTGGACCGCGAGAAGCTGGCCCGGTTCCTGGCCGACGAGGTGCAGCGGCAGGGCCGCTCGCCCCGCCTCTACGTGCAGGTGAACACCGGCGAGGAGCCGCAGAAGGCGGGCGTGATCCCGGCCGAGGCCGACGCCTTCATCGCCGCCTGCCGGACGGCCTATGGCCTCTCGCCCGAGGGCCTGATGTGCATCCCGCCCGCCGACGAGCCGGCCGGCCCCCACTTCGCCCTGCTGGGCAAGATCGCCGCCCGGAACGGCCTCTCGAAGCTCTCCATGGGCATGAGCGGCGACTTCGAGACGGCGATCCGCTTCGGCGCCACCAGCGTCCGCGTCGGCTCGGCGGTCTTCGGCGCACGCAGCTAGGCGGGCTTCTTCCGCGGCCAGAGCTGGTCGGGCGGGACCTCCAGGACTTTCGATGCCGAATTGTGGAGGCTGGCGGGCGCCAGCTTGCCGGTCCTCACCGCGTCGGCCATCCAGGCTTCGATGTTCCCGCCCTGCTGGTCGTAGCCCTCCGCCTTCAGCATCCCGTATAGCCCGGCGGCGAGGACGTGCATGCCGTCGTCGGCCACCGCCCAGCGCTTGGCCGGCGGGATCGAGACGCCCAGCCGCTCGCCGATGATCTGGTCCAGCGCCTGGACGGTGTCCTCGTTGAGCACGCCCTCCATTGAGTTGTAGCCGAACGACGGGTCGTGCTCCTTGACGATCCGCACCATCAGCGGGTCGGCCTCCAGCACCGCGATCGCGGCCTTGGCGGTGGGGCCCTCCATCGGGAACGGCGGGTGCAGGATCTCGTGGCCGGCGATGCGGATGGTCAGCGCGTCGGGATAGTCCACGTGGCTCAGGAAGCGCTGGCCCTGGATCCGCGTGCCGTGCGGCTTGGAGAACCAGAGCAGGACGATCTCGATGCCCGGATCGAGCTTGCGGCCGATCAGCCGCTCCTGCTCGGCGATCACGTCCATGGTGGCCAGCTTGGCCGACAGCGCGGCGACCTTCGGGTCCAGCTTGGCGGCGATGAAGCCGCGGCGGAACTCGGGGAAGCCCGCGGTCCGCAGGCCCGCGAGCACGACGAGCAGGTCGGCCCGGCCGGCGAGGAACGCGTCCCAGGATTCCTGGTCCCAGTACTCGGAGGCCTTGTAGCCGGGCATCACCCGGGTCTCGGCCTCACGCACCGCGAGGATGACCTCGTCGAGGGTAGCGTCCGGGGCGCCCGACAGCAGGGTGCAGAGGCCGGGCGCCAGCAACGAGCCGCGGGCGTCAGCGGTCTTCTGCAGGCGGTCCAGCGCCGCCTGCGCCTCGGCCGGGAACTTCGGCCGGAAGGCCGCCAACTCGGCCTCGTAATAGCGGGTGTAGAGCGGCTTGCCGCTGAGCGGGCCCAGAAAGCACAGGGCGTCGAAACCTTCCGAGCCGCGTACCTTCCAGCGCGTGCGGATGGCCGCCTGGGCGAGCGCGGGAAGGGGCAGCGCGGCGCAGGCGCCGGCCGCGAGGAGCTGTCGTCTGTTCATCCGCCCAGCGTGGGCCGGCGTCAGGACGCGGTCTTGAACGGATTTGATGCGCGCCACGCGCCGGGCGGGCGGCCGGTGAGCGCGCGGACGCTGCGGGTCATGTGCGCCTGATCGGCGAATCCGTGGGCGGCGGCCAGGTCCGCCAGCGCGCCGCCGGCGGGCAGGTCGGCCAGGGCGGCGCGGGCGCGGGCCTCCAGCCGGAACCGCTGGGGGCTGACGCCGAACACCTTGCCGAAGCCCCGCGACAGGTGCTCGGGCGACAGGCCGAAGGCAGCGGCCCAGCCGCCGAGCGGGGCAGCGTCGCCGCGGGCCAGGGCCGCGGCCAGCAGGTCGGGCCAGTCGGCGGCGCCGGGGCCGGTCGCCCGGAAGCCGGCCGCCAGGGCCTGGGACGCGACCTGCGGGTCGTGCGCGGCGGCCCGGACCAGCCCGTCCAGGTCGTCGATCCGGCCGAACGCGGCTAGGCCGGCAGCCGGCAGGGGCAGGTTCAGCACCTGGGCCCCGGCGTGCGGCGTGCGGTTGAGATGGGCCTCGAACGCCCGGTGGACGACCACGTCGCCCGCCTCCACGCGCCGGCGACCGGCGTCGCCCGCCTCTTCGTAGCCGCCGGCGATCACGATCGCGACATAGCCGTGCGTGTGCCGGTGGCGCGGCAGGGCGCCGGGCTCGACGGTCTGGCGGGCAGGCGGATGGCTCACGGGGTCTTCCGGATCTCCACGGCGTCGCCGGGGACGGCCACGCTCAGCAGGTCCTCGAGATCGGGTCTGTTGACCGCCACGCAACCCTCTGTGGGCGGATAGCCGGGCCGGCAGATGTGCAGGAAGATCGCCGAGCCCATGCCGGCAACCGGCGGGTCGTCGTTGTGGCCCAGGATGACGACGATGTCGTAGACCCCGTCCTCGCGCCACATCCGCTCGGCGCTGGCGGCGTAGGGCAGCTTCACGGGGCGATTGTAGTTCGGGTCGGCCGGGTCGTCGCACCAGCCGTCGTCCTCCGCCATCGCGCGCACGCGGATGGCGCTGGCCGGCGGCGGGCCGCGGTCGGGGCGGTAGAGGATCTCGCGGATCGGCCAGACGCCGGCCGGCGAGGCGCCGTCGCCCTCGCGCTTGGCGGCCGCGGGGACCACGCCGGCGGGCCCGAGCGCGCAGCGCACCCGGCGCTCGCCCAGGTCCAGCCAGCCGTCCGACGTCGCTACGAAGATCATCGGAACCTCGAATCCCTTTGCGGCGAACCGCTGAGATGGTGTTTGTTGCCCCTCATGGCTCAACGCAAGACCCTCCTCATCGTCGACGACGACCAGGACCTTCGCGGGGCGATCGCCGAACAGCTGCAGGCCGAGGCCTTCGACACCGTCGAGGCGGCCACCGCGGGTGACGGCGTGCGCCAGGCGCGGGACGCCAAACCCGACCTGATCCTGCTGGACGTCGACCTGCCCGACATGGACGGCCGCGAGGCCTGCAAGCGCATGCGGCAGGATGGGGTGACCACGCCGGTGATCATGCTGACCGCCGCCGATACCGACGACGACACTGTGAAGGGGCTGGATTCAGGGGCCAACGACTACGTCACCAAGCCCTACAAGTTCGCCGTGCTGCTGGCCCGCATCCGCGCCCAGCTGCGCGACTACGAGCATTCCGAGGGCGCGGTCTTCCGCCTGGGCGCCTACGAGTTCCGCCCGGCCGCCAAGATGCTGGTGGACGAGAAGGGCAAGAAGATCCGGCTGACGGAGAAAGAGACCAACATCCTGAAGTACCTCTATCGCGCCGGCGAGAAGTCCGTGTCGCGCGAGGAGCTGCTGGCCGAGGTCTGGGGCTACAACGCCGGGGTCACGACCCACACGCTGGAGACCCACGTCTACCGCCTGCGCCAGAAGATCGAGCCCGATCCGGCCAACGCCCGCCTGCTGCTGACCGAGGCCGGCGGCTACAAGCTGGCGCCGTAGAATTGCTCCCCCGTTGGGGGAGCGGTCGGCGAATGCCGACTGATGGGGTCCTCAACGGGCGGAGAGGAAGCCCCCTCCACCGCCCACCGGTTCGCAAGCGACCCGGCGCTTTCTTGCATCGCCCGCCTGCGGGCAGGCGTGTGGGGTCCCCCTCCCCCTGCGGGGGGAGGAAATAAAGCTAAAGCACCAGATCAGCCGACACCGGCGCGTGGTCACTCGGCCGTTCCCAGGCGCGGACGTCGTCGTGGACGCGGCTGGCCGGCGCGCCCAGGCGCCAGGCGGCGTCGCGCAAGCCGGGGGTGACCAGGATGTGATCCAGGCGCAGGCCGCGGTTCGACTGGCGGAAGTCGGCGGCGCGGTAGCTCCACCACGAGGCCAGCTTGGTCGGCTCGGGCGTGGTGGACCGGGTCAGGTCGATCAGGCCCAGCGAGGCCTCCATCGCGCGGAACGCCTCGATCTCCACCGGCGTGTGGCTGACGATCTTCGACATGTACTTGTGGTTCCAGACGTCGAACTCGCCCGGCGCCACGTTCAGGTCGCCCACGATGGCCAGCGGCGCCTTGGGGTCGCGCTTGGCCAACTCGGCGGTCAGCTTCTCGTAGAAGTCCAGCTTGTGGTCGAACTTGGGGTTCTCGACTCGGTCGGGGATGTCGCCGCCGGCCGGGATGTAGAAGTTGTGCACCTCAACGCCGGCGATGGTCCCGCCCACGCATCGCGCGTGGCCCTCGCGGCAGACGTCCAGCGGCCGGGCGTCCTCGATCGGCAGGCGCGAGGCGATGGCCACCCCGTGCCAGCCCTTCTGCCCCGCGATCTTCATGTAGGGCAGGCCCATCTCCTTGAAGGCGTTCACCGGGAATTCGCCCTCGCGGCACTTGATCTCCTGCATGCAGAGGATGTCGGGCGCCTGCTCCGCCACGAAGCGGGCGGCCTGCTCCGCGCGAAGGCGGACGGAATTCACGTTCCACGTGCAGATTCGAAGTCGCATTCCGCTTCCATATGCGAAAAGAAAGCCCGGACGCAGATTTTGCGTCCGGGCTGTGTGAGTCGTCTCTCATGCCGCCGCCGGGAGGGGATAGGTTCCGGCACGGACTTCGCCAACGCGACCGGCGCGCTGACGACGTAGTGATAATATCGCCACACTATGACAGAAAGTCAAAGGTCTTTCGCGGTGCAGCTTGCGTGTGTCGCCTAGAGCACACTTTTCGCAACCTAGACTTTTCCTCGGCCGAGATTCTTGGGGCGCGGGTCCTTCAGGACGAACAGCGAGCGGTCCAGGCCGCTGGCGCGCTGCAGATCGAGCAGCTTCACCTGGGTCGGGCGCTGTTGAGCGTCGGTGACCGTCCAGCCGGCCAGCGCCAGGGGCGTGTCGGTGAAGGTGAGCGTGATCTGGCCCGCCGTCTCCTTCTTGCCGTCGCGGGCGGTGATCGAGAAGCCGTCGGCCATTCGGGCGACGCGGGTGATGGTGACGCCTTTGTCGAGGCGGATGGTCTTGGCCAGGAACAGCGACAGTGGCGTGGCCCCCAGCGGGTATTGGTCGAAGGTCTTCAGGCGCTTGTCCTGCACCGAGACCACCCCGCCGTCCGAGACCACCAGCAGGCCCGAGGGGGCGTCGTAGGCGAAGCGCGCCTTGCCCGGTCGCTTCATGAAGAGCTGGCCGGTGGTGGTGCGGCCGTGGGCGTCGGTCTGGACGAAGCGACCCTTGGCCTCGGTCAGGCCCTCCAGATAGGCGACGGCGCGATCGACCAGCGCCTGGTCGGCGGCCGAGAGCGGCGCCTGGGCCAGGGCCGGGCCGGCGAGCGGTGCGGCGGCCAGCGCCAGCGTGAGGCTGCGTCGGGTGAGGGTCATGGTCTGCTCCATGGCTGGCGTCATCGCATGCCGCCGGGGCCGCAATAGGGCGCGGGCGGGGCGCTGAGCAACGCCCAAGCTTCGCAGCCAGTTCCTAGAAGCGCCGGCTGGCGCTGGGCGTCAGGCGGACAGGGCGTTGATCGGCCGCGCCCGCGCCGCCCGGGCAGGCGGCGGGCTTGTAGGCGAGGTCGTAACAGAGGCGCACCTCGGTCAGCCGGTCCTCCTTGTCGAGCGCCACATAGATCGCCTGGGCCGGCAGCCACCGGTTCTTCGCGACGAACGCCTGGCGCAGCTTGCCGGCGGTGAGGTCGGGGATCGCCTCGATGCGCGGCAGGGCCACCCGGTCGTAGAGGCGCGCGGCGTCGCGGAAATAGGCGGCGGGGGTATCCCAGGCGCAGGCGCCGTGGGCCTGCCACTCGTGCTGCATCAGGGCCGCCGAGGGCGTGCGGCAGTACATGGCGCGCACGGTCGCCGCGTCGATCGTCCCGACCGCGCGGCAATAGCGCGGATAGGGCGGCGCCTTGCCGTTGGGCCAGAGGCCGTGCAGCGCGAAACCCTGCGGCCTACGCTCGGGGTCCAGCGCGGGCGTCGTGGCCTTGGTCTGGCCGTTGATGCGCCGCCAGTCGGGCGTCCAGGAGATGGCCAGCAGGTAGTAGGCGATGCTGACGCCGCTCTGCACCTCGGCCGGGTCGACGGCCTCGACCGGCGCCGGCGAGAGCCCGGGCGGAAGGCGGCACGTCGGCGCGGCGGCGGCCGATCCGGCCAGGGCGAGGGCGGCGAGCAGGGGCAGGGCGAAACGCATCCGCCCATAGAGCGGGGCGCGCCGGCCCGCGCAATCGTCTAGGCTTGCGCCATGGGCATGATCGACGACCTGGAACGCCGGATGGCCGAGGCTGCCGAGGCCGGCGACTTCGAGACCGCCGCCCTGCTGCGCGACGCCATCGCCCGGATCCGCTCGGGGGAGTCCAACCTCCAGGAACAGAAGCCGGGCCACATGGGCCTGGGTTCGAGCCAGGAACGCTACGCCCTGGACCCCAAGCGCCCCCTGCCCAAGAAGCCCGACCCGATGACCAGTGGCCACAAGCCGGGCGGGCGGCGGCGCTGACCCAAATTCCTCCCCTGTCGGGGGAGGTGTCGCCGCAGGCGGCGGAGGGGGCTTCCTCTTTGGTCGTTGAGGCCCCCTCAGTCGGCATTCGCCGACAGCTCCCCCAGCGGGGGAGCAACTGAAGTCCTACGGCGCGGCGCTCACCAGGATCTCGCGCTTGCCGGCGTGGTTGGCCGGGCCGACGACGCCTTCCTGCTCCATCCGCTCGATGAGCGAGGCGGCGCGGTTGTAGCCGATCTGCAGGCGCCGCTGGATGTAGCTGGTCGAGGCCTTGCCGTCGCGGGTGACCACGGCGACGGCGCGGTCGTAGAGGTCATTGGAATCGCCGCCCTCGCCGAAGCCCAGGTCGCCCTCCTCCGCGTCCTCGTCCCCGCCGGCCGTGACCTCGTCGAGGTAGCTGGGAGTACCCTGGTCGCGCAGGAACTTGGCCACCGCCTCGACCTCGCCGTCCGAGACGAACGGGCCGTGCAGGCGGGTGATGCGGCCGCCGCCGGCCATGTAGAGCATGTCGCCCTGGCCCAGCAGCTGCTCGGCGCCCTGCTCGCCCAGGATGGTGCGGCTGTCGATCTTCGAGGTGACCTGGAAGCTGATCCGGGTCGGGAAGTTCGCCTTGATGGTGCCGGTGATGACGTCCACCGACGGGCGCTGGGTGGCCATGATCAAGTGGATGCCGGCGGCGCGCGCCATCTGGGCCAGGCGCTGGACGGCGCCTTCGATGTCCTTGCCGGCCACCATCATCAGGTCGGCCACCTCGTCGATGATCACGACCAGGTAGGGCATGGGCTCGGGGCGGATCTTCTCGCTCTCGAAGATCGGCCGGCCGCCTTCGTCGAAGCCGGTCTGGACGGTGCGCTCGAAGTGCTCGCCCTTGGCCAGCGCCTCGCGGGCGCGCTCGTTGAACGAGGCCACATTCCGCACGCCGATCTTCGACATGCGGCGGTAGCGGTCCTCCATCTCGCGCACGGTCCATTTCAGCGCGACGATGGCCTTCTTGGGGTCGGTGACCACCGGCGCCAGCAGGTGCGGGATGCCGTCGTAGACGCTGAGCTCCAGCATCTTCGGATCGACCATGATCATCCGGCACTGCTCGGGCGGCAGGCGGTAGAGGATCGACAGGATCATGGCGTTCACGCCCACCGACTTGCCCGAACCGGTGGTGCCGGCGATCAGCAGGTGGGGCATCTTGGCCAGGTCGGCGATGTAGGGCTCGCCGCCGATGGTCTCGCCCAGCACGACGGGCAGGGTCTGGCCCCCGCGCTCGTACTCGGACGAGCCCAGCATGTCGCGCAGATAGACGGTCTCGCGGCGCTGGTTGGGCAGTTCGATGCCGATGGCGTTGCGCCCCGAGACCACCGAGACGCGGGCCGAGGCCACCGACATGGAGCGCGCGATGTCGTCGGCCAGCGCCACGACGCGAGCCGACTTCACGCCGGCGGCGGGGACCAGCTCGTAGAGGGTGACCACCGGGCCGGGACGGATCTGGTCCACCTGGCCGCGGACGCCGAACTCGGCCAGCACGCTCTCCAGTAGCTGGGCGTTCTGGCGCAGCGAGCCCTCGTCGTACTGGGCGGCGCGGGCGGGCGCCTTGGTCAGCATCGACAGCTCGGGCAGCTGGAAGCCGCCCTCCTGGGCGAAGGCGAAGGTGCCTTGGGCCTCCTTCACCTCGCGGGCGCTTTCCTTGGGCGCGGCCTTGGGCGTCTTGACCTGCAGGGTCGGGCTGTCAGCGGCGGCCGTAGTCGTCGGCGTCGGCGCGGGCTCGTCGTCGAACGCGTCGTCGGCGACGACCGGCGCCTCGCGCTTGCGCCGCGCGACCTTGGCGGCGCCCACCGGCTCGGGCTTGGCGGCGGTGAGCTTCGGCTTGGGGGTCAGGGCGTGGGTCAGCCCGTCGAGCAGGCCGCGGACGTCGAGGCGGGTCAGGCCCAGGCCGTAGCCGAACGCCAAGATCCCGGACGCCAGCAGCACCCCGCCGGCGATGCCCTCGGCAAAGCCAATGCGGGCGTAGTCGATCAAGCCGGCGAAGCCGTGCAACAGGGTGTCGCCCCAGAAACCGCCGAGGCCCTTGGCCAGCGGCCAGGCGGCGGGCGTCGGCGCCCAGGCCAGCGCGCCGGCCAGGGCCAGCAGGCCCAGCGTGCCGATCGCCGCGCGCAGGCGCAGGCGGCCGCGGCTGGCGTCCGGGTCGGGATCGGCCACCCGGGCCAGGCCGCTGGTGACGATGAGGAGCGCCGCGAGCCCGGCGGCCACGCCCAGCGACTGCACGCCGACGTCGGCCAGCACCGCCCCGCCGCCGCCCAGGGCGTTCGAGGGCTCGGACGCACCGGCGGCGTTCAGGCTGGGATCTGCGGCGTTGTAGGTGGCGAAGGCCACGGCCAGGGCGGCGCCGAACGCGGCTGTCACGCCCCCGCGCAGCCGCGCCGTGGCCGGGTGGTTCCAGGTCAGCCTGGCGATATGGAGCGCAAGCTCCCCACCGGTTTTCCGCGCCGCCCGCGCCATGCGCCCAAGGCCTCCAGCAAATCGACTCTCGCCCTGTTTGCGGCCGGGATCGTTAATCCCGCGTTTACCGTGATCGCCGCGGTCGCCGATGGCGCTTCCTTGCGGCCGAAGACCGCTCTAGTTTCGCGGCCATGAACTGGTCCATGCCGCGCCCCGTGCTGCAATTCGTCGCCATCGGGCTGGTGGTCGTCTGCCTTGGCTCGTTCGCCGTGGGCGCGATCACGGCGCCGGCGCGTGGCCGCCTGCCCGGCGAAGGGCCGCAGGGCGAATCGGCCGCCGTGCTGGAAGCGCAGGAAGCCAAGCCGCTCACCGACGAACGGATCGTCGGCGCGACGCAGGACGAGGAAGAGCTGACGCCCGAGGAGAAGGCCAAGCTCGAGGAAGAGAAGAAAGCCAAGGCCGAGGCCGATGCCGCCGCCAAGGCCGCCGCCGAACAGGGCGCCCCGGCCGGCCCCGAGGCCGCTCCGGTGATCGCCCCGCCCGCGCCGGCGGAGAAGACCGAAGCCGCCCCCGCCCCTCCCCCGCCGAAGGTGGAAGAGCCGCCGTTCTAGGGGCGCTAGACCCCGTTCTTCTTGAAGAACGCCAGCATCTTGGCCCAGGCGGCTTCGGCGTCGGCCTTGCTGTAGGACGGGCGGTAGTCGGCGTGGAAGCCGTGCTGGGCGCCGGGGAAGACGATGATCTCGCTCCCAGTCTTGCCGGCCGCCTTCAGCGCCTCACGCATCTTGTCGACGTCGGTGAGTGGGATGCCCTGGTCCTTCTCGCCATAGAGGCCCAGCACCGGCGCCTTGAGGTCGGCCGCCAGGTCCAGCGGGTTCTTGTTGCCGGCGTCGTTGGGCGACATGCCGCTGGTGAGGCGGCCGTACCAGGCCACGCCGCACTTGAAGCCCGGGATGCGGGCGATGGATTCCCAGACCACGGCGCCGCCCCAGCAGTAGCCCGTGATGGCCAGCCGCTTGGCGTCGGCGAACGGCTGGGCCTTCAGCCAGGCGACCGCGGCCTGGGTGTCGCCTGTGACCTGGGTGTCGGTGGCCGTGGCGACGATCTTCATGATCGCGGTCCGGTCCTCGATGGCCGAGGGATCGCCGGCGCGGACGAAGTAGTCGGGCGCGATGACGACGTAGCCGGCCTTGGCCAGGCGGCGACAGGTGTCGCGGATGTATTCGTGCAGGCCGAAGATCTCGGAGACCAGCACCACGCAGGGATATTTCCCGGCCTTGGCCGGACGGGCCACGAAGGCGGGAATCTCGCGGTCGGGCGCCTTGATCTGCACGGTCGCCTGCACGAGGCCATCGCCGTCGGTCTTGATCGGTTCGGCCTGCGCCGACCAGGCCGCGACGGCGTAGCCGCCGGTAAGCGCCAGGGTCAGGCCGCGGCGCGACAGGTGCAGGTCCTGCGGGCGGGTGCCGTCGGGGCGGGTGAGCGTGACCATGGGCATGTCCTCGTCATCGAATTTGCGGGATGGTGGCCACGGAACCGACAGCCCCGCTCCGCGTCAACCGGATGATGCCGCAAGCCCGCATGAAACCGCTGTCCTGGCGACGCCTGACCCCGGGCGAGCGCGGGCTGGCGGCCGAGATGTTCGGAGAAGGGCTGGACGCGGCCCGGGTGCGCCTCATGGCCCTGCCCGTCTGGAACCGCGCCTTCGTGGCGGGCCCGGGCCTGATCGTGTGGCCCGCGGCGACCCTGCCGGCCGACTTCGCCGAGGCGCCGACCGCGACCCAGGCGGTGTTCGTCCACGAGCTGACCCACGTCTGGCAGGCGCAGCACGGCGTCGCGCTGCTCTTGGCAAAGATCAAAGCGGGCGACAGCGAGGCGTCGTACGCCTACGACCTCGACGGCGGGAGGCCGTTCGCGGCGATGAACATCGAGCAGCAGGCCATGGTGGTGGAGCACGCCTTTCTCGCCTCAAGGGGCGGCGTGACGCCGCACCCGGCCGAAGTTTACGTAGCGGCAGCCGGAAACTGGAGGCGGACATGAGTCATGCCCTTGATCCGATTAGGGGCTTTCGGGCTTGCAGCCCCCGCAATTTCCCCCATATCGGCACTCGACACCGGTTGCCGCACACGGAAAGACGGCGCCGGACGGGAGACACAATTCGAACCGGGGACGTCGCAATTCCCTGGGCGCTTCTCTAGAAGGCCCGCCACAGTGACGTTCGCCACACAAGGAGCGAGTAGACCTAGGCTATGAGCAAGATCATCGGCATCGACCTCGGCACGACCAATTCGTGCGTGGCCATCATGGACGGGAAGACCCCGAAAGTGATCGAGAACGCCGAAGGCGCGCGGACCACCCCCTCGGTGGTCGCCTTCATGGACGACGGCGAGCGCCTCGTCGGCCAGCCCGCCAAGCGCCAGGCCGTGACCAACCCCTCGAACACGCTGTTCGCGATCAAGCGCCTGATCGGCCGCAACTTCTCCGACCCGATGGTCGAGAAGGACAAGGGCATGGTGCCCTATGAGATCGTGAAGGGCCCGACCGGCGACGCGTGGGTGAAGGCCCACGACAAGGATTATTCGCCGCAGCAGGTGTCGGCCTTCATCCTGCAGAAGATGAAGGAAGCCGCCGAGCAGCACCTCGGCGAGAAGGTCGAGAAGGCGGTCATCACCGTCCCGGCCTACTTCAACGACGCCCAGCGCCAGGCCACCAAGGACGCCGGCAAGATCGCCGGCCTGGAAGTCCTGCGCATCATCAACGAGCCGACGGCCGCCGCGCTGGCCTACGGCCTCGAGAAGAACGACGGCAAGAAGATCGCGGTCTACGACCTGGGCGGCGGCACGTTCGACGTGTCGATCCTGGAGATCGGCGACGGCGTCTTCGAGGTGAAGTCGACCAACGGCGACACCTTCCTGGGCGGCGAGGACTTCGACCTGCGGATCGTCGACTACCTGGCCGACGAGTTCAAAAAGGAACAGTCCGTCGACCTGCGTAAGGACAAGCTGGCCCTGCAGCGCCTCAAGGAAGAGGCGGAAAAGGCCAAGAAGGAACTGTCCAGCGTCACCCAGTACGAGGTGAACCTGCCCTTCATCAGCATGAACGCGTCCGGCCCGCTGCACCTGAACGTGAAGCTGTCGCGCGCCAAGCTGGAAGCGCTGGTGGAAGACCTGATCAAGAAGACGGTCGGCCCCTGCGAGCAGGCGCTGAAGGACGCGGGCCTCAAGAAGTCCGACATCGACGAGGTGATCCTGGTCGGCGGCATGACCCGCATGCCCAAGGTCGTCGAGACCGTGAAGGAGTTCTTCGGCCGCGAACCCCACAAGGGCGTGAACCCGGACGAGGTCGTGGCGCTGGGCGCCGCGGTGCAGGCCGGCGTGCTGGGCGGCGAGGTGAAGGACGTCCTGCTCCTCGACGTGACCCCGCTGACCCTGGGCATCGAGACCCTGGGCGGCGTGTTCACTCCACTGATCGAGCGCAACACGACCATCCCGACCAAGCGCAGCCAGACCTTCTCGACCGCGGACGACAACCAGTCGGCCGTGACGATCCGGGTCTTCCAGGGCGAACGCCCGATGGCGCACGACAACAAGATGCTGGGCCAGTTCGACCTGGTCGGCATCCCGCCGGCGCCGCGCGGCGTGCCGCAGGTCGAGGTGACCTTCGACATCGACGCCAACGGCATCGTGAACGTCCAGGCGCGCGACAAGGCGACCAACAAGGAACAGTCGATCCGCATCCAGGCCAACGGCGGCCTCTCGGATGCCGACATCGACGCCATGGTCAAGGAAGCCGAGTCCAACAAGGCCGACGACGAGAAGCGCAAGGCGGCCGTCGAGGCCAAGAACCAGGCCGACGCGATCATCCACTCGTCGGAAAAGGCCCTGGCGGAGCACGGCGACAAGGTCTCGGAGACCGAACGGTCGGCCATCCAGACGGCGCTGGACGACCTGAAGGGGTCGCTGGAGTCGGGTGACGCCGAGGCGATCTCGGCCAAGACCCAGACCCTCATCCAGGCTTCGATGAAGCTGGGCGAGGCCATGTACAAGGCCCAGCAGGGCGACGCCGGCGGCGAAGACGCCACGTCGTCCGACGCGGGCGCCTCCTCGGACGACGTCGTCGACGCCGAGTTCGAGGAAGTCGACGGCGACGGCAAGAAGTCGGCGTGACAACGCGCCCCATGGTTTCGTCGAACGTGAAATGCGATCACGAGGCCATGGGGACGTCGCCGCCGCCTTCGCGGGACGCCAGCGCTGAAAAGCGCTGCATCTTTGAAGGGATACCCCCCGGTCACTCGGCTGTGTTAAGCCTTGCAGATGGCCGGGGGGCCACCCACCTCACAGCACAACAGTTTCAGAGCTTCTGACGTCTCATGCGGGACTATTACGAGATCCTGGGCGTGGAGCGCGGCTGCGATGACAGCACGCTGAAGGCTGCCTTCCGTAAGCAGGCCATGGAGCACCACCCCGACCGCAATGGTGGTTGCGAGGAGGCCTCGGGCCGCTTCAAGGAAGTCAACGAGGCCTATTCGGTCCTCTCCGATCCCCAGAAGCGCGCGGCCTACGACCGCTTCGGCCACGCCGGGGTGAACGGCCAGGGCGGTTTCGGCGGCGGCGGCAACGGCCAGTTCCACGACGTGCACGACATCTTCAACGAGGTGTTCGGGGACGTCTTCGGCGACATGTTCGGCGGCCGTGGCGGCCAGCGTCAGCGCAGCGGCCCCGCCCGCGGCTCCGACCTGCGCTACGACCTGGAGATCAGCCTGGAGCAGGCCTATGCCGGCGCCGAGGTCGAGATCACCGTGCCGGTCACGCTCACCTGCGAGACCTGCGACGGTTCTGGCGCCAAGCCCGGCACCAGCCCCACCACCTGCACCACCTGCCACGGCGCCGGCCGCGTGCGGGCGTCCCAGGGCTTCTTTTCCATCGAGCGCGCCTGCCCCCGCTGCGGCGGCACCGGCCGGATGGTGATGGACCCCTGCGTCGACTGCCGCGGCGCCGGCCATATCCGCAAGCAGCGCACCCTGGCGGTCCGCATCCCGGCGGGCGTCGACGATGGCGCGCGCATCCGCCTCGCGGGCGAAGGCGACGCGGGCCAGCGCGGCGGGCCCCGCGGCGACCTCTACATCTTCATCTCGGTGCAGCCGCACGAGCTGTTCGAGCGCGACGGCCTGGACCTGCTGTGCACCGTGCCGGTGCCGATGTGCGTGGCGGCCCTGGGCGGCGAGATCGAGGCCCCCTGCCTGCTGGGCGGCGAGAACTGCGACGGCGAGTGCAAGATCGAGGTCAAGGTCCCCGAGGGCGCCCAGACCGGCAAGACCGTGCGCGTGAAGGGCCGCGGCATGCCGTCCCTGCGCTCGCGCGACCGCGGTGACCTGGTGGTCGAGCTGTTCGTCGAGACGCCCACCAAGCTGACCCCGCGCCAGAAGGAATTGATGCTCGAGCTGGCCGAGATCTGCAGCGAGCAGCAGCACCCCAAGGCCGCCGGCTTCATGGGCAAGGCTAAGAAGTTCTGGGGCGCCGCCAAGGGCCACGCGTAAGAACTTTCCCTCCCCTTCATGGGGAGGGTGGCGAGCGTAGCGAGACGGGTGGGGAATACCTGATCAAGCTCCGCGCCCAGTCGTGACTTCCCCACCCGTCTGCTTGCTTCGCGCGCAGCCACCCTCCCCATGAAGGGGAGGGAAACCGCCGCGCTTATTTCTTCGCCCGGTACGCCACCAGCGCATTCCCGGCCTGCTGGCCGAAGCTGGCGTAGCCCGAGCTGATGAACAGCATGCCGTCGCCGGCGAAGGGGCCGGCCGCGTCAATCGAACCGCCGGCGCCCGTCACCTTGTTGGCGCCGGTGAACGGGACCGCCGTGTCGAACGTGTTCAGCAGCTTGCCGCTCGTGGCCTCGAAGACGTAGACGCGCCCGTCCAAGCCGCCGGCCACCACCGCACCGTCGATCACCACCGGCGGCGCCGAGATTCCGAACTTGCCGTCGCAGCTGGGCACGCGGGCCTTGCGGCCGCCCTCGCAGTTGGCCTTGGCCTTCCACGACCAGGCGACCTTCCCGCTGGCCACGTCGATGGCGTAGAGCCCGGCCGCGTTGTCGGCCTCGGGCACATTCGGGTCGGCGATTGGGACGTAGACGCGCTGGGCGTCCGCCGCGAGGCCCCAGTGCACGCCGCCCAGCGCCGTGCCCTTGCCGAACTGGTGATGCCAGACCTGCTTGCCGGTGGCCGCGTCCAGCGCCCAGGCGTCGCCCGACTTCTGGCCGCCCAGGATCAGCGTCCTGCCCTTGCCCCTCCAGATGACCGGGCCGCCGCCGAAGTCGTGGTCGCGCAGCACGCTGCCTTCCGCGGCGAAGAAGCAGTTGGCGCCCGGCGGACGGCCCCCCGTGGGCGAGCCGATCGGGCACGACATGTTCCAGACGTCGTTGGCCAGGGCCTGGAACACCCACTTCTGCTTGCCGGTGGCGAGGTCCAGGGCGACCAGGCTGTCGCTCGTGCCGGTGGCCGGCGGCGAGGTGTTCTCGCCGGTCGCGGTGTAGACCACACCCGCCTTCGGGTCGACCGAGGGGCTGGACCAGATCGGCGCGCCCGAGGGGCCGTAGACGTCGATCCCCTTGGCGTTCTTGCGGCCCAGCGGCTGGGCGTCGGGCATGGTGTGCCAGGTCCACAGCACCTTGCCGTCGACGGCGTTCACCAGGGCCACGGCGCCGTGCGCCTTGCAGCAGGCGAAGGTCTCGCGCATCGAGTTTGCGACGTCGATGGCCGAGATCGGCACGACGATCTTGTCGCCCGCGAACACCGGCGTGCCCGAGAGCGGCACGGTCTTGTCGTGGCGTGGATCGACCTTCCAGGCGACCTTGCCGGTCTTGGCCTCGAACGCGATGAGCTGGCCCTGGCCGTCGCCGCCGACCACCGCCCAAGGGCCGTTCTTGCCGAGCTGGCCGTAGGCCAGGCTGGCGCGCACACCGCCCGGCGTCGCCCACTTCACGCAGCCGGTCTTCGTATCCAGCGCCACGACGTAGCCGGCCTGGCCGGCGGGGTAGAACAGGGTGTTCCCCACCACCACGCCTTGGCCGCGCAGGCCCGACGTCTTGGGCATGACGAACGACCAGGCGACCTCCAGGTTGGCGAGGTCCTTGGTCGTCAGGCCGGCCTGGGCCGCGGTCATGCGGCGGGAGTTGTCGTGGTCGACGCCGAAGCCGATCTGGGCGGGCTTCGCGGTCAGGTCGACCTCGCGCTGGCCCTCGGCGCAGCGGTTGTCGTCGATCCAGCCCGTGCCCTGCGGCCCCTCGGGCGCGGCCAGGTAGCTGACCACGTCGCGGAGCTGGCGGCGGTCGAGCCCGTCGCCGATCGGCTTCATGACGCCGGTGGTCAGCGCGGTGGTGATGGTCTGGGCGCTCATCTTGCGCAGCGAGGCCACGGGCGGCGCGCGGTCGCCGGCGGGCGGTGCGTTGTGGCACGCGGCGCAGAACTGGTCGTAGACGGCCTTGCCCGGCGGCGGCGCCTCGTCGGTGGCCTGGGCCTGCGCCAGGCCGCTGAGGCTGAAGCTCGCCAGCGCGACCGCCGTCGCCGCCGTGGCGCCCGCGGCCAGTTCCCTCCACCCGATCATGCGCATCCCCCGTACCGGTTCTTCGACCTTCTAGGGTGCGGAACCTAGCGCCGACGGCGGAAAAGGGAATTGCCCACCTGAAACCTGCGCGGCCTTCGCCCGGAGCCCTGGTTTACGCCCGTCGCGGCCATCGGCTAAGACACGCCCGACGCCGCGCGCCCGAGCGGCCCGAAGGACGCGCCTTGAGGTTCCTGGACAAGCATCCCGAGCTGGAGCGCGAGCTCGCCCAGGCGATCACCGCCGACCAGCTGGACGCCGTCTTCCAGAAGATCGTCCGCCTGCCCGAACGGTTCCGGACGCCGGATGTCTACGGCCGCAGGCTCTACACCCAAGGCCTCGACGCGCTGGTCCCGAAGATTGCGAAGCGGATGCGGCTGGAGGACGCGCCCCTGGGACGCCCCCGGTCGAACGACAACGTCTGCATCCTGGCCACCCGCTTCTATCCGACCGGCGGCCACGGCCGGATCGCCATGGAGATCATCGAGCGGCTGCAGCCGGCGGGCGCGGTGACCCTGCTCACCGACATCTACCGCGAGCTGCGCTACGGCGACTTCTTCAACCAGCCGACCAACACCAGCTTCGTCGGCGAGCGCGCCTGCCTGGTGGCCTCGTCCGAGCTGCTGGTCGAGCGCGTGCTGCAGGCCTACCTCATGCTGAAGGCCATGCGGCCGACGCGCATCGTCCTGATGAGCCATCCCATGGACATCGTGGCGCTGCTGGCCGCCTGGCCCTTCCGCGACGTGGTCGAGTTCGTGCACCACGCCGACCACGTGCCGGCCCTGGGCGCCACCCTGACCTTCGCGACCCACGTGGACGTCACCTATTCCTGCCACCTGGCCTGCCGCGAGGCGGGGCTCGACGCGGTCTATGCGGGGATGGCCGCTCCGGCGGCGCCCGCCGTCCCGATCCGGCCGGACGACGGCGAGCTGCGGATCGCCACCTGCGGCAGCGTGCACAAGTACCGCGGCGCCGGTCGCCATCGCTGGGCCGACTATGTGGTGGCCGCCCTGGCCCAACCGGGCGCGCGGCTGTTCCATATCGGCGAGACGGACGAGGAATTCCGGAACGAGCTGGTCGCGGCGCTGAGCGCGGCGGGCGTCGCCCTCGATCGCTACGTCCTGCTGGGCTACCGCCCGAACCTGCCGGCCGAGCTCGCGGCCCAGGGCATCGACGTCTACCTGTCGAGCTATCCCGAGACCGGCGCCAAGGCGAACCTGGAGGCCATGCTGGCCGGCGTGCCCGCCATCGGCCCCACCGACCCGAGCCTCCCACCGCTGGTCCAGTACCGCTCGCCGCTGCCCCGCTGGCTGCCGGTGGCCTCCCCGGACGGGCTGGCCGCGGCGATCGCGCAGGCGAAGGCCTTGCGGGCGGAACTGGGCGGCGCGGACGCCGCCGACGCCGTGGCGCGCGAAACGGGCCGCTTCGACGCCTTCGTGGCGGGCCGTCCGATCCCGCCGGCGTCCCTGGGCGAGGCCCCGCGCTGACGGCTGCGGCGCCCTGCGGCCCGACAGCGTTTGCGGCGGCGCGCCCTTTCCGCTAGAGACACCCTCCGCTGAAGACGCACCCGTAGCTCAGCTGGATAGAGCGTTGCCCTCCGAAGGCAAAGGTCACACGTTCGAATCGTGTCGGGTGCGCCACTCCTCTCCTCGATCCGCGGCTAGTCGCCCTTCCCCCTGGGATAGACGGCGTCGTGGGCGTGCGGCTGCGCGTGACCGTGGGTGCGCAGGTACTGTTCGTCCAGCTCGGCGATGAGCTGCTCGCCCTTCTCCTTCCCGACCAGGCGCAGCAGCGCGTCGATCTTGGCCTCGGTGCGGTCGTCATTCTCCTTCGACGACGGCGAGCCCACGTAGAGGAAGTAGGCCAGGCCCACGACCTGCCAGATCAGTTGCAGGAACTCGGACTGCCAGTTCTCGAAGGTGTCGCGGCCCATCTCCATCAGGTAGGGCGCGACCCGGACCGCCTCGCCGTGCGCCTGCTGGTCGTCGACGAAGGCGAACCAGCCGAACAGCCAGTGCAGCAGGATCGAGACCAAGAAGAACCCGGCGGTCAGCCAGGCGTAGGCATAGCGCTTCATCGGACATCTCCCGTCTGCGCCTGCAACACGGCGTGGGCGGGGCGGTTCCGGCTGTTGACGGATGCGGGTCGCGCCCCCCACCTGGAAGGAAACACAGGGAGGGATGCGGCATGACCGGGGCGAAGGTCGCCTATTCGGCGGAAGGCGTTGAGTTCGTCGGCACGCTGTTCACGCCTGCCGGCTCTGGGCCGGCGCCAGGCGTGCTGGTGGCGCACGAGAGCCCGGGGGTCACCGAGCACACGCTGAACGCGGCGCGGAAGCTGGCCGAGCTGGGCTTCGTGGCGCTGGCCACCGACTACCAGGGCGGCGGCCAGGTGGTGACCGACCGCGACGAGATGATGCGCCGCTATGCCTGGTTCATGGACGATCCCCGCCACATCCGCGCGCGCCTGAGCGCGGCGCTCGAGGCGCTGAAAGGCCAGCCGCGGGTCGACGCCGGGCGGCTGGCGGCGGTGGGGTACTGCTACGGCGGCACGGCGGTGCTGGAGCTCGCCCGCGGCGGGGCCGACCTGAGGGCGGTCGTGGGCTTCCACTCGGGCCTGGGCACGGCGCGGCCGCAGGACGCCGTGGCGATCCAGGGCAAGGTGCTGGTCCACATCGGCGCCGACGACCCGGTCATCCCGCCCGACCAGCGCCAGGCCTTCGAGCGGGAGATGACCGCCGCGGGCGTCGATTGGCGGCTGATCACCTACGGGCGCACCGGCCACAGCTTCACGAACCCCGAGGCCGACACCTGGGGCATGCCGGGCTTCGCCCATTCCGCCGCCGCCGACCGGCGCTCGTGGACCTCGACCGTCGACCTCTTCGGCGAGGCAGGATTGCTCTGACGCCTGTTGCCATATGGCAACAATTCGCCCCTCAAGCGTAACCGCACGCGCGGGCCGGCTGCCATTACGTCGGTTTTTTGAATACGCCTGCCGCACGAACACGCAGCGACTCAACAACAAGCTGCGGTTGCGGAAGGAGCCCGCCATGAACAAACGCAAAGTCGTATTGACCGCGCGCGCCAGTGCGCTCGCCTTGCTGATCGGCCTGCCGGCCGGTCACGTCTATGCCGCGGAGGCGGCCGGCGACACGGCCGAGGTCGAGGAACTGGTCGTCACCGCGCGGAAGCGTGACGAACAGTTGATCGACGTCCCGTTCTCGGTCGCCGCCCAGAGCGAAGCGCTGATGCGCAACCGCGGCGTCACCAACGTCGAAGAGCTGTCGCGCACGGTCGCCAGCTTCACCGTCCAGAACCTGGGCCCCGGCCAGAGCCAGGTCGCGATCCGCGGCATCTCGGCGGGCCAGATCGTCCGCGACCAGCCGGGCGTGAAGGAACAGGTGGGCGTCTACCTCGACGAAAGCGTCATCTCGATGTCGCTGTTCACGCCGGACCTAGACCTGTTCGACCTGAACCGCGTGGAAGTGCTGCGCGGGCCCCAGGGCACGCTGTTCGGCTCGGGCTCGCTGTCGGGGACCGTCCGCTACATCACCAACCAGCCCACCACCGACAAGTTCGAAGGCACGCTCGAGGCCACCGCCTCGACGGTCACGGGCGGCTCCACCGGCGGCAACCTCAAGGGCGCCGTCAACATGCCGCTGAACGCGCAGGCGGCCCTGCGCATCACGGCCTACGCCGAGAAGTTCCCGGGCTTCATCGACGCGGTGCAGCCGGGCGGCAGCGTGGACAAGGACGTCAACGACGGGACCCGCTACGGCGTCCGCGCGGCCCTGTTGTTCAAGCCGAACGAGAACCTCTCGATCACGCCGCGCTTCCTCTACCAGAAGATCGACGTCGACGGCTTCAACCGGGTCGACATCTACAACATCCTGGCCAACCCGTTCACGACGACGCGGCCGCGGGCGACCCTGGGCGGCACGAAGCAGTTCACGCAGCTCAAGGAGAAGTTCAAAGACGAGTTCGCCCTGGGCGACCTGACCGTCCAGTACGACATGGGCGACCTGCGCTTCACGTCGATCACCAGCTACAGCGACCGCGACGTTCTGGTGCTGCGTGACGCCACCGCGCTCACCGGCTCGATCACCGGCGGCTCCATCGGCCTGGGCCCGGCGATCTACACGATCGACGCGCCGCTGGCCGACACCACCGACGCCAAGACCTTCACCCAGGAAGCCCGGATCGCCTCCAGCGGCGAGGGTCCGCTGCAGTGGGTGGCCGGCGCGTTCTACTCGCACATCGACCGCGACTACGCCCAGGACCTGTTCGTGCAGGGCTTCTCGGCGGCCAGCGGCATTCCGAGCGCCAGCACCGTCGCGCCGACCGACCACCTCTACTACTCGACGGTGCCCTACAAGCAGAAGCAGTTCGCCCTGTTCGGCGAGGCGACCTACTCGGTCACCGACCGCCTGGACATCACCGGCGGCCTGCGCTGGGCGGACTACAAGGAAACCCGCACGCTGACCTTCGACGGCATCTTCGCCGACAAGACCATCGCCGTGCCGGGCAAGACCAAGGCCGACGCGTGGGCGCCCCGCGTGATCGTGGCCTATGAGGCCAACGACGACATCACCCTGAACGCCCAGGTGTCGAAGGGCTTCCGCCTCGGCGGGATCAACGACCCACTGAATCGTCCCCTCTGCACGCCGGCCGACTTCGCGACCTTCAACGCGCTGTCGAGCCCCAGCTTCAAGAACGAGACGGTGTGGAACTACGAGGCCGGCCTGAAGGCCCGGCTGGGCGGCGGCCGCGGCTCGCTGACCCTGGCCGGCTTCTACGCCGACATCTCGAACCTGCAGGCGACCATCGACGCCGGTTCGTGCTCGTCGCGGATCATCGCCAACGTGAAGAGCGCCAAGTCGACCGGCTTCGACGCCGAGTTCGCCTACCGCCTCACCGACAACTTCGATATCGCGGCCACGGCCTCGTACAACAACGCCAAGCTCACCTCGAGCCTGGTGGACGCCGCGGGCAACCCGATCCAGGGTCTGCGCGACGGCAACCGCCTGCCGACCGTGCCGAAGTTCCAGGGCTCGGTCAGCGTGGGCTACGAGCGCGAGGTGACGGCGGGCCTGGAAGGGTTCTCGAACCTGACCTGGCAGCACGTGGGCAAGCGCTTCACCCAGATCTCCGACCAGGAGAACAACCCGCGCACCGTGCCTCTCTTCCCGAACGTGGGGAACAGCACGGCCACGTCGCTGATCTTCCCGCTGGAGCTGCCGTCGTACGACATCCTGAACCTGCGGATCGGCGTGCGCGGCGACGGCTGGGAGGCCGCGGCCTTCGTCAACAACCTGGGCGACGAGCGCGCCAAGCTCTCGATCGACCGCGAGCGCGGCCTGCGCGCCCGCTACGGCTTCCTGACCAACGCGCCGCGCACCTACGGCGCCACGGTCCGCAAGACGTTCTGATGTGAGAAGAAGCGCGGGCGCGGCCTGACTGCCGCGCCCGACGCTCTGACGGTCCCGTCCGCCGAGATGGCGGGACCAGCGGCAGCCTGTCGGCCACCCGGCGGATGGGCCTTCGCCGCCCCGCCCTGCCCTGTCGTCGTAGCATCTACGGGCCGACGTCGATATTGGACGGAAGTCCTACGACTTTCGGCCTAGTGCGCCGGCCAGGGGCCGCCGCACCTCTGCAATACGTTCGCCGCATTTGATGCGTTCAGTGGGGGCAAGGAGATCCCGCGTATGCGTACCGCCCTTGCCCTTCTCGCCGCCTCTGCCGCGATGGCCCTGGCCGCGCCGGCGTTCGCCACCGAAACCGACGCGCCCGTCGCCACGGCTTCGGCGACCCAGGCGCCGCCCACCAGCACGGCCGAGCAGATTGACGCCTTCATCAAGAGCTCGCCGGCCCGCGTGGAGCGGCAGAACGCCGACGATGCGGTGGACGGTGTGGTGGCCCGAGACGATCGCAAGCCGCACGGCGAGGTCAGCGTGGCCGTCGGCACCGGCGGCTATCGCAGCGTCTATGCCCGCACCGATCTGCCGGTGGGCGAGACGGGCCGCGTCAGCATCGCCGTCGCCGACAGCCGCGGGCGTGGCTATGGCCATGGCTGGTACGGCGGCCCCTACGGCGGCGGCGCGCTGGGCCTAACCGATCGCCAGCGTTGCGACCTGGAGGCCATGAGCCCCTCGCGGCCTCTGGACGTGGCCGGTGGTCCGAACGGCCGGTGCGTCCGGCCGCTCGGCTGGTAGGGCTTTCGGCCGCTACTTCTTCTTCTCGTCCGGGATCGCCGGCAGGGGATCGCCCTTGGCCGGGCCGTTGGCCTTGAGGTCGGGCTGGATCACGAACTGCTCGTGGCAGGCGACGCAGACCTCGTAGAGGCGGCCGCCCTCGTCGAACACCGCCTGCTTGTCGTGCTTCTCGGCCGCGGCGCGGGCGATCACGGCCCGCTCGCTCAGCATCTGGGCGTACTTGTTCCAGTCGGCCTCGGGGGCGCGGACGCGGCCCGGCAATTGCAGCGCATTGCCGGCCTCGATCAGCATGGTCGCGCCGCTGACCAGCACGTCCCAGCCCTCGTCGGTGGTCGGCGACAGGTCGCGCTCGCCCTTCTCGGTGATCTCGGTGCCCGAGCCCTTCCAGTACATGAAGGCTGCGGGGTCGACGAAGTGGCCCATGAACTCGGTCATCGGCAGGTCGGTGTTGAACTTGGCGCCCGCCGGGGCCTTGGCGGCGTCCGGTTTGGCGGGCTGGCAGGCGGTAAGCAGGGCGGCGGTGGCCGCGAGGACAAGGAAGCGTTTCAAGGGGCGGGACTCCTGGGCGCCGCAGGACGTTTGCAGAGCCACCTTAACCGCAGCTTTCCGACGGGCGCGCGTACGGAACGGTTACAATCGGCGCCTCAGCCGGCCGTGAGCAGGGCGTCGACGCTCATCCGCTTGTAGGCCTCGACCACCGCGTCGGCCTCGCCGCGCGGCAGCGAGATGGCCAGCCGCATGGTCGCCTCGCCCAGCTGCCAGACCAGGAAGGCCGTGGGCGCGACCTTCGCCGGATCCGCCTGCGGACGGGCGCGCAGGATCGCGGCGGCCAGCATCTCGCCGCAGGCGCGGCTCTCGGCGATCTCCAGCGTCATCAGCTGCTTGTCGGCGGCGACGCCGGCCCAGATGTCGCGCATCACCGGCTGGGCGACGAACAGGCCCCAGTAGACGTCGATCAGCTCGGCGAAGGCCCGGGCCAGCTCGGCGTCGGTGCTCACCGGCGCCAGCGCCTCTTCGATGCAGCGGCGGCTGTCGGCCGAGATGCGCTCGGTCAGCGCCCGGATCACCGCCGCCTTGTCGGGGAAGTACTGGTAGAGCGAGCCGATCGAGACGCCCGCCGCCTGGGCCAGCTCGCTCATCTTCAGATGGTCGCTGCCGCGCGCGGCGATGAGGTCGGTGGCGGTGGCCAGGATGCGGTCCACGCGCTCGCGGCTGCGCGCCTGGGTCGGCGACCGCCCTCGCCCGCTTTCCAGCTCGTCCACGCTCATTCCGTTCGCTCCGGCCTGTTGACTCTCAAAATATGAGGATTTATCACATTTGCAAATGTGAGCTTTCCTCATATTTCAACCGGAGCCTTCCCCATGACCTCCCCCCAAGCCAAGACCCTGACCCTCGTCACCGGCGCCACCGGCAAGACCGGCCGCCGCGTCGCCCAGCGCCTGACGGACGCCGGCTGGCCCGTCCGCGCCGGCTCGCGTTCGGGCAGCCCTGCCTTCGACTGGGAAAATCCGGCCACCTTCGGCCCGGCCCTGGCCGGCTGCGCGGCGGCCTATGTGGCCTACGTCCCCGACCTCGCGGTCGACGGCTCGCTGGACGCCATCAAGGCGTTCCTGGAGGCCGCCGAAGCGGCCGGCGTGAAGACGATCGTGCTGCTGTCCGGCCGCGGCGAGCCCGAGGCCCAGGCCTGCGAGGACGAGCTGATGGGCCGCGGCTTCGCCTGGACGATCCTGCGCTGCAGCTGGTTCGCCCAGAACTTCAGCGAGAACTTCTTCCTGGAGGGCGTGCTGGCCGGCGAGGTCGTGACCCCCGCGGGCTTGGCCCCGGACCCGTTGGTCGATGCCGACGACATCGCCGAGGCGGCCTTCCGGGCGCTGACCGAGGATGGCCACGCCGGCCAGCTGTACGAGATGACGGGCCCCAAGGCGCTGACCTTCGCCGAGCAGGTGGCCGAGATCGCCCGCGCCACGGGCCGCGACATCCGTCACGTCGAGGTCTCGATCGAGGACTACCGTGCAGCGCTGGACGCGGCCGACCTGCCGCCCGGCTACACCGACCTCGTCATGTACCTGTTCACGACGGTGCTGGACGGACGCAACACCCCGGTGACCGACGGCGTTGAGCGCGCACTGGGCCGGCCGCCCCGTAGCTTCGCCGAGTTCGCCCGCAAGGCGGCGGCCGAAGGCGCGTGGGACGTTCCAGCCTAGATTATTCTTGCTGGTCGGAAGGGATTCGCGGGTTGCGCGTTTCCCTTCCGGCGGGCGTTGCGCAATATACGCCCAACCATAGAACACGACTCGACCAGGAAGCGCCCTTGACCGACCAGCCCGTCCCGCCGCCCGCCGCCAGCGCCCTGGAGCTCATCGGCCGCACGCCGATGCTCGAGCTCACAGGCTTCGACACCGGCCCCTGCCGCCTGTTCGTGAAACTGGAGAGCGCCAACCCGGGCGGGTCGATCAAGGACCGCATCGCCCGCTCGATGATCGAGGCCGCCGAGGCCGATGGCTCGCTGAAGCCCGGCGGCACCATCGTCGAGGCCACCGCCGGCAACACCGGCCTCGGGTTGGCCCAGGTGGGCATCCTCAAGGGCTACAAGCTGTTGCTGATCGTCCCCGACAAGATGGCGCGCGAGAAGATCCAGCACCTGCGCGCCATGGGCGTCGACGTGCGCATCACCCGCTCGGACGTGGGCAAGGGTCATCCCGAGTACTACCAGGACATGGCCCAGGCGATCGCCGCGACGCTGAACAACGCCGTCTACATCAACCAGTTCTCCAACCCGGCGAACCCGCGGGCGCACGAGACCACCACCGGCCCCGAGATCCTGGAGCAGATGGAGGGCGACGTGGACGCCGTGGTCGTGGGGGTGGGGTCGGGCGGCACGCTGACGGGCCTCGGCCGCTTCTTCGCCAAGGCCTCGCCCAAGACGAAGATGGTGCTGGCCGACCCGGTGGGCTCGATCCTGGCGCCCCTGGTGGAGCGCGGCGAGAAGGTGGAGCCCGGCTCGTGGGTGGTCGAGGGCATCGGCGAGGACTTCATCCCCGACAACTGCGACCTGGAGCTGGTGGCCAAGGCCTATGAGATTTCCGACGCCGAGAGCATCCGCACGGCGCGCATGCTGCTGACCAAGGCCGGCATCCTTGGCGGCTCGTCCTCGGGCACCCTGCTGGCGGGCGCCCTGCGATACTGCCGCGAACAGACCGAGCCCAAGCGGGTGGTCACCCTCGTCTGCGATACGGGCAGCCGCTACCTGTCGAAGGTCTACAACGACAGCTGGGTCGCCGAGCAGGGCCTGGTGGACCGCGAGCTGCACGGCGACCTGCGCGACCTGATCGCCCGCACGCCGGGCGACGCCGTCACCGTAGGCCCCGACGACACCCTGCTGACCGCCTACAACCGAATGCGCGCCGCCGACGTCAGCCAGCTGCCCGTCATCGACGACGGCCGGCTGATCGGCCTCATCGACGAGAGCGACCTCCTTGAAGCTGTCGAGGACCGCCGCCAGGACGCGCGTTTCCGCCAGCCGGTCTCCACCGCCATGACGGCGAAGCTGCATACGCTGCAGGCGGGCTCGCCCCTGGACACGCTGCTCCCCATCTTCGAGCGTGACGAGGTGGCGATCGTGATGGAGGGCAAGGAGTTCCTCGGCCTGATCACCCGCATCGACCTGATCAACTATCTGAGGAAAGCGGCGTGAGCGCAGACCAGCACGGGAAGAACCGCCTCGACTTCGCCACCCGCGCCATCCACGGCGGCCAGAGCCACGATCCGACGACCGGCGCGGTCATGCCACCGATCTACGCCACCTCGACCTATGCGCAGTCCAGTCCCGGCGTGCACACCGGGTTCGAGTACTCCCGCAGCCAGAACCCGACCCGCTTCGCCCTGGAGCGCGGCCTGGCCGACCTGGAGAGCGGGACCAAGGGCTACGCCTTCGCCTCGGGGCTGGCGGCCATCGCCACCCTGCTGGAGGCCTTCGACGCCGGCGACCACATCATCGCCAGCGAGGACCTCTACGGCGGTTCGTTCCGCCTGTTCGACAAGGTGCGCACCCGCTCGGCCGGACTGCGGGTCAGCTATGTGGACCTGGCCAACGTCGAGGCCATTGAGGCGGCGATCGAGCCGCGCACGCGGATGGTCTGGGTGGAGACGCCGACGAACCCGCTGCTGCGCCTGGCCGACCTGGAAGCCATCGCGGCGCTGTGCAAGCGGCGCGGCCTGATCGCGGCGGCCGACAACACCTTCGCCAGCCCCTATGTCCAGCGCCCGCTGGAGTTCGGCTTCGACGCGGTGATGCACTCGACCACCAAGTACATCGGCGGCCACTCCGACGTGGTGGGCGGGGCGCTGGTGGTGGGCGACAACGCCGAGTTCCGGGACAGGATCACCTTCCTGCAGAACGCCATCGGCTCGGTGGCCTCGCCGTTCGACAGCTTCCTGACCCTGCGAGGCATGAAGACGCTGGCCCTGCGCATGCAGCGGCACTGCGAGAACGGCCAAGCGATCGCCGAATGGCTGGAGGCCCGCAAGGACGTGGCCAAGGTGATCTACCCGGGCCTTCCCAGCCATCCGCAGCACGAGCTGGCCAAGCGCCAGATGTCGGGCTTCGGCGGCATGATCACCGCGGTGCTCGACCGCGACCTGGCCGGAACCAAGCGGATGCTGGAGCGGACCGAGCTCTTCACGCTCGCGGAGAGCCTGGGCGGGGTGGAGAGCCTGATCGAGCACCCGGCGATCATGACCCACGCCTCGATCCCGGCCGAAACCCGCGCCCGGATCGGCATTTCCGACGGCCTGATCCGGCTTTCGGTGGGCGTGGAGAACGTCGACGACCTGATCGCCGATCTGGAGCGGGCGTTGGCCTAATTCCACATATGTAGATGCGAACATCTTATATGAGGACTGTCTACTCACATTCGTAGCTGAAGTGGCGTTTTCTAATTGCTCCCCAGTTGGGAGCTGTTCGTGAAAGCCGACTGAGGGGGTCCTCAACGGTCGTAGAGGAAGCCCCCTCCACCGCTTCACGGTCCCCCTCCCCCTGCGGGGAGGAACTTCGCTAAAGGAACAGTTCCGCGCAGGCGTCGACGATGGCGTCCACGTCCAGGCGGTAGTGGCGATAGAGGTCGGGCAGGTCGCCGACCTGGCCGAAGCTGTCCAGGCCCAGGCTGGAGACCCGCTGGCCCTTCACGCCGCCCAGCCACGAGAGCGTCGCCGGCGAGCCGTCGACCACCGTGACCAGGCCCGCGCCCGGCGCGAGGCGGGAAAGTAGCGCCTCGGCATGACTTTCGCGGCGGCCCGCGCCGTTCCAGCGGCCGCGGCGGGCGGCCATCCAGTCGCGGTGCAGGAGGCCCGGCGAGACGACGTTCAGAACGCCCAGGCCGGGCAAGTCGTCGGCGAGCTGCTCGGCGGCGGCCAGCACCTCGGGCGCGACCGCGCCGCAGAAGGCGATGGCCGCGTCGGCGCCGGCGGCCGGTTCCTTCAGCCAGTAGGCGCCCTTCAGCGCATCCTCGCGCCAGGCGTCGCCGGTGCGCTCCACCTGGGCCAGCGACCGGGTGGTCAGGCGCAGGTAGACCGAGCCCCCGTCGTCGGCCTGCAGGTGCTCGAACGACCAGCGCATGACCTCGGCCAGCTCGTCCACGAAGGCGGGCTCGAAATAGGTCAGGCCCGGCTGGCCGATGCCGATCAGCGGCGTGTAGATCGACTGGTGCGCCCCGCCCTCGGGGCCCAGCGTCAGGCCCGACGGCGTCGCCACCAGCATGAAGCGCGCGTCCTGGTAGCAGGCGTAGTTCAGGGCATCGAGGCCGCGGCTGATGAAGGGGTCGTAGACCGTGCCGATCGGCAGCAGGCGCTCGCCGAACAGCGGGGCCGACAGCCCGAAGGCCGCCAGGTTCAGGAACAGGTTGTGCTCGGCGATGCCCAGCTCGACATGCTGGCCCGCGGTCTTGCCGGCCCACTTCTGCGGCGAGGGGATCTTGGCGTCGCGGAAGACGTCGGCCGTCTCGCGCCGGCGGAACAGGCCGCGCTGGTTCACGAAGCCGCCCAGGTTGGTGGAGACCGTCACGTCCGGGCTGGTGGTGACGATGCGGTCGGCCAGCGGATGGCCGCCCTTGGCCAGGTCCAGCAGGATGCGGCCGAAGGCCTGCTGCGTGGACTGTTCCGCCCCGTCCGGGCTGGGGAATTCGCCGCGGGCCGGCACCGGTATGGCCGCGGCGGTATGGCGGCGCTGGGCGGGTTGGGCGAAGGGTGCGGAGCCGACAAAGGCGCGGACCTCGTCGGCCTGCTCGGCGGTCAGCCCGGCCAGCGGCTCCCACTCCTGCCCCTCGGGCACGCCCATCGCCTGGCGGAGCGTCTCGACCTGGGTGGGCGTCATCAGGCCGGCATGGTTGTCCTTGTGGCCCTGCAGCGGCAGGCCGAAGCCCTTGACGGTATAGGCGATGAACAGGGTCGGCGTGTCGTCCTGGCAGCGGTCGAAGGCCTCCGTCAGGGTCTCGATGCAGTGGCCGCCCAAGCCGATCATCAGCTGGTGCAGCTCGTCGTCGCCGAAGCTCTCCAGTAGCGCCCGGACACCGGCCTGCCGGCCAATGTCGGCCATCAGCCGCGCGCGCCAGGCCGCTCCGCCCTGGTAGGTCAGCGCGGCGAACTCGGCGTTGGGGCAGGCCTCGATCCAGGCCTGGAGCGCCTTGCCGCCGGGCCGGGCGAAGGCGCGCGTCTGGGCCTTGCCCCACTTCAGCGTCACCACCCGCCAGCCGGCGGTTTCGAAGATGTCGTCGAAGCGGTCGAACATCCGGTCGGCCGTCGTCGCGTCCAGGCTCTGCCGGTTGTAGTCCACGATCCACCAGCAGTTCCGGATGTCGTGCTTGTAGGCCTCGATCAGGCACTCGTAGATGTTGCCCTCGTCCAGCTCGGCGTCGCCCAGCGTGGCCACGAAGCGGCCGCGCTTCTCTTCAGCGAGCCAGCCATGCCCCGACAGGTAGTCCTGCATCAGCGAGGCGAAGGCGGTGATCGCCACGCCCAGGCCCACCGAGCCGGTGGAGAAGTCGACGTCGTCCTTGTCCTTGGTCCGCGACGGATAGGACTGCGCCCCACCGAAGCTGCGGAAGGCCTCGAGCTGCTCGCGCGTCTGGCGGCCCATCAGGTACTGGGCGGCGTGGAAGACCGGGCTGGCGTGCGGCTTCACCGCCACCCGGTCCTCAGGGCGCAGTGCGTGGAAGTAGAGCGCCGTCAGGATCGTGGTCATGGAGGCGCAGGACGCCTGGTGGCCGCCCACCTTCAGCCCGTCCCGGCTCTCGCGCAGGTGGTTGGCGTTGTGGATCGTCCAGGTCGCCAGCCAGCGCAGCCGATCGTCGATGCGCCGCAGCAGTTCGGCCTCGCGCTCGGCGCCGCGATTGTGACCGGCGGGGGCGGTGGTCTGAACCTGGGGCATGGAAAGCGCGGCCGTCCGTCGTTTGGGGGATGACTTTGGCGCGCTTCCGTAGATTCCGGGGCGCGTCGATGCCGCTTCTAGCAGACTTCAGGGTCGAACGTCAGGCTGTCGCCGCCGGCCGCGCATTGCGATCTGGAAATCGAAAACCGGGTACGCGCCGATTGACGGCGCCCCGGGCATGGGGTTCGCTGCCCCGAAAGGAACGCGCCGGCAGAGCGTGTCCGGAGGAAACCGCGAATGAACCAGACCGCCCCGGCTGCGGCAGATCGCCTGTCGCTGAAGACCAAGCTGGCCTTCGGCATCGGCAGCGCCGCCGAGCTCATCGCCCTCTACTCCGTCTCCAGCTTCGCCTTGCTGTTCTACAACCAGGTCCTGGGCGTGAAGGCCCACTGGGCCGGCCTGGCCATCTCGGTCAGCCTGGTGCTGGACGGCCTGACCGAGCCGCTGATCGGCTCGTGGTCGGACCGGACACGCAGCAAATGGGGCCGCCGGCACCCTTGGATGTTCGCCGCGCCGATCCCGATCGCGCTCTCACTGTTCGCCATCTTCAACCCGCCCGAGGGGCTGGAGCCCATGGGCCTCGCCATCTGGTGCGGCGTCTCGGTGTCGCTGCTGCGGCAGGTGATGACCTTCTTCCACACGCCGCACCTGGCGCTGGGGGCCGAGCTGTCGCCCAACTACCTCGAGCGCTCGAAGGTGATGGCCTACAACAGCTTCTTCACCTGGGCCGGCGGCGCGGGCATGACCTGGGTGGCGCTCAGCTACTTCTTCCCGTCGACGCCGGAGTATCCGCGCGGCCTCCTGAACCCCGAGCCCTGGACCAACTTCGCGCTGACCATGTCGCTGACGATCGTGGCGGTGCTGTTCGCCTCGGCCTGGTTCACCCGCGATCGCATCCCGTTCCTGCCGCCGCTGGCGGCGGACACCAAGCCCTTCAGCATGGCGGAGTTCTTCGGCGACATCGTCCGGGCGGTGAAGAACATCAACTATGTCTGGCTGCTGATCGGCTACTTCTTCCTGTCGATGATGCTGGGGCTTAAGGAAGGCCTGCGGCTCTACACGGCCACGTTCTACTGGGGCCTCACGAGCGAGCAGCTGCGATGGTTCGTGATCGGCAGCTTCTTCGGCTATGCGACGGCCTTCGCCTTCGCAGCGCGCATGCACGGCCGCTTCGACAAGAAAGCCACGCTGGTCTGGGGCGGCGTCGCCTATGCGGTGTTCACCGCCGCGCCGCTGGTCCTGGGCCTGCTGGGCGTGCTGAGCCACGACACGCCGAACCTGCTCTACATCCTGATCGGCTTCGCGGCCCTGGCCTACGGGTCGCTCAGCGTGCTGCAGATCGGGGCGATGTCGGCGCTGGCCGACGTGGCCGACGAGAACGAGCTGCGCTTCGGCGTGCGCCAGGAAGGCATCCTCTACTCGACCCGCGCCCTGGCCGCGAAGATCGACCAGGCGCTGGGCGCGGCCCTCGCCGGCTTCGTCCTGCTGGCGATCGCCTTCCCCGAGAAGGCCAAGCCCGGCGCGGTCTCCCCCGACGTGCTGCACAACCTGGCGCTCTGGGACGGGGTGATCGCGGCGGTCCCCGGCCTGATCGCGGCGGCCTGCTACGGGCGCTACCGCATCACCCGGGCCAGCTACGAGGCGACCCGCGCGGCGCTCGTCGAGAAGCGGGCGGCGGCTGCCGCGGCCGCGCCGCGGCCCGCTACGGCGCCGTCGGGCGCGGCGATCCACCCGGCCGAGTGATCAGCCGGGGCGCAGCGCCTGCATGAGGCTGCCGGTGTAGGCCGCATGGCCCACGTGGGTCAGCCGCGCCTCGAAGTCGGCCCAGATCTCGCCGCCCAGGTCGCGCCAGCGGCGGCAGAACGCGTAGTCCTCCGAGAGGTACTGCCCGGTCGACGCCTCGATCAGGGTGTCGAAGATCATCGTGGCCTCAGTCCCCTCGTCGTCGAGGGTGGCCCGCAGCTCGGGGTGCGCGTCGACCAGCCTTTGCATGGCTTGGCGGCTGATCATCAGGAAGCCGGTGCCGCCGTAGGCCACCTCGGCGAAGCCGTTCTCGACGTTCACGCTCTTGTCGGCCGTCGGCAGGAAGCGGACGACGTAGCCGATCGAGGCGGCCTGGATGTCCTCCACCCCGGCCTTGGCGGCCACGCGCACCTTGTCCCAGTCGATCCGCTTCAGCGGGCAGACCGCGGCGATCACGTCCTTCCGGGCGTCCAGCAGGCGGAAGACGGTCTCGGGCGCGAAGCCGATGTCGGCGTCGATGTAGAGGATGTGCGTGGCCTTGGGGTGGGCCAGGAACTGGGCCGCCAGCCGTGAGCGGCCGCGGGTGATCAACGCCTCGCCGCCCATGGCCTCCACGTGCAGGCCCACGCCGCGCGCCTTGCACGCCTGCTGGAGCCGCAGCAGCGAGCTCACGAAATGCAGGGTCAGCTGGCCGCCGTAGCAGGGGACGGCCAGGAAGATGAACGGCTGGGGCGCGTCGGGCATGGGCCCTGTCATAGATCGCGCCTCAGCGCGCGTCGATCAGGCGAGGCGCCAGCCGCCGGATGGTGAGGAACACCACGCAGGCGGTCGCGACCCCGATGACGTCGGCCACGAAGTCCGCCGGGTCGCCGTGGCGGCCGAAGGGCGTCACCCACTGCAGGATCTCGATCAGCACGCCGTAAGCCAGGGCGAAGGCCGGTATGGCCAGCACGCGGCGGGGCGCCAGCACGTAGCCGCTCAGCGTGAGCGTGAACCAGGCCGCCATGTGTTCGAACCGGTCGCCGGTGCCCGGGTCGGGCAGGTCCTCGGAGGGCGTGAGGCACAGCGCGAGCAGGATCACGACCGCCAGGGCGTAGAGGCCGAGGCGCAGGGGCCTGGGAAACCGGGAGGGAAGCATCGCCCCTTACTTGCACGTCCGACTGTGGCTCTCTAGCGTCCGCCGGCTCAAGGACAGGTCGAGGAACGGTGCAGTGGCGGTCGAGGCGGTGATCTGGGATTTCGGCGGCGTGTTCACGTCCTCGCCCTTCGAGGCCTTCAACCGCCTGGAGGCCGAGCGAGGCCTGCCCAAGGACCTGATCCGGCGCGTGAACGCCACCAACCCCGACACCAACGCCTGGGCGCTGTTCGAGCGCAACGAGATCGACGCTGGCGCCTTCGACCAGCTGTTCCTGGAGGAGTCGACCGCGCTGGGCCACCCCCTGCGCGGCGCCGATGTGCTGCCCAAGCTGAACGGCGAGCTGCGGCCGCGGATGGTCGAGGCGCTGAAGGCCTGCAAGCAGCACTTCAAGGTGGGTTGCATCACCAACAACGTGGTCTCGATGCACAGCCCCGGGCAGGACGAGAGCCAGAAGTCGGCCGGCGCGATGTCGATCGTCATGCCGCTGTTCGACGCCATCATCGAGAGCTCGAAGGCCGGTGTCCGCAAGCCCGACCCGAAGATCTACCTGATGATGTGCGACCTGCTGGGCGTGGGGCCCGAGGCCTGCATCTACCTCGACGACCTGGGCATCAACTGCAAGCCGGCCGCCGGGCTGGGCATGAAGGCGATCAAGGTGGTGGACGTGGACCAGACCCTGGCCGAGCTGGCCGGCTACACGGGCCTCAGCTTCGGCTTGGAGCAGCCCGCGTGAGCCGCCCCCCGAAAATCGGCGCCGAGGCGGCGCTGGGCAAGCGGCCGCTGTGGACGAAGGCCGAGGGGCCGCGCGACGCGATCGCCCGGACATTCCGGTTCTCCGACTTCTCGGCGGCGTTCGGCTTCATGACCCGCATCGCGATCCTGGCCGAGAAGCTCGACCACCATCCAGAGTGGTTCAACGTCTACAACCGCGTGGACGTGATCCTGACCACCCATGACGCCGACGGAGTCACCGAGCTGGACGTCACGCTGGCCGGGCTGATGGACATGGCGGCCAAGTCGGCCGGTATGAAGGAAGACTAGGGCGACCTAGTTGACGACGATGGCGCCCAGGAGGACGCGGGCGCCGGGCTTGCCCAGGATGATGTCGGTCTGCCGCTGCAGCGCCAGGCCGAGATAGTCGGGGCTGGGCAGGGCGCCGGGGCCGAGGCCGGCGGCGTACGACTGGACGATCTGGACATAGGCCGCGCGCAGGCGCGGCGTCGACTGTTCGGCGTAGGTCCGTAGCGCCTCGTTCGGCACGTCGAGGCCGCAGTCCACGGCCAGCACGCCCCGGCGGCCGGTGGAGCGGATGGTGGTGCCGAGCAGGGTCTGGATCTGGATGTAGGAGCCGCCGCCCGACTTCTTCTTCTCCTCGGCCGAGAGCGCGCCGGCCGGCAGGGCGGCGAGGGCGACCAGGGTGAGGAACAGGCGGCGATGCATCGTTCGGATATCGCCGATCATGGTTAGCGGTCTCTTTACGCGGGCCTGCGCAGATTCGCCCTGAACTGTTCGCTGCCAGCGGAGCGCCCCTTGGGCCGATTTGCGCCGACCACCCTCGACCTCGACGGCAAGGTCATCCTCGTCACCGGCGGCACCGGCTCGTTCGGCCGCCGCTTCATCGAGACCGTCCTGGCGCGCGCCACGCCCCGGAAGCTGATCGTCTATTCGCGCGACGAGCTGAAGCAGAGCGAGATGCAGATCGATCTCGCCGAGCGGTTCGGGCCCGAGAAGATGTCGGTCATGCGCTTCTTCCTGGGCGACGTGCGCGACCGCGAGCGGCTGGCCCTGGCGTTTCGCGGCGTCGACATCGTGATCCACGCCGCGGCCCTGAAGCAGGTGCCGGCCGCCGAATACAATCCGTCGGAGTGCATCCACACCAACATCATGGGCGCCGAGAACGTCGTCCGCGCCTGCCTGGCAAACGGGGTCAGGAAGGTGGTGGCGCTCTCCACCGACAAGGCCTGCAACCCGGTGAACCTGTACGGCGCCACCAAGCTGGCCTCGGACAAGACCTTCGTGGCGGCCAACAACCTTTCGGGTGACATCGGCACCCGCTTCTCGGTGGTGCGCTACGGCAACGTGGTTGGCTCCAGAGGCTCGGTGATCCCGTTCTTCCAGCGGCTGATCCAGCGCGGCGCGACCGAGCTGCCGATCACCGACCCCAGGATGACGCGCTTCCTGATCACCTTGGAGGAGGGCGTCGACTTCGTGCTGTCGTCGCTGACCCGGATGCACGGGGGCGAGGTGTTCGTGCCCAAGATCCCCTCGATGAAGATCACCGACATCGCCGCCGTCATGGCCCCGGGCCTGGCCACCAAGGTCATCGGCATCCGTCCCGGCGAGAAGCTGCACGAGATGATGATCAGCCAGGACGACGCGCGGAACACCGTCGACCTGGGCGACCGCTACGCCATCGAGCCGGCCTTCGTGGAGTACACCCGCAAGCCGCTCGACGGTGAGAAGCTGGCCGACGAATTCAGCTATGCCAGCGACACCAACACCGAATGGCTCGACGGGCCGGGCCTGATGGCGATGCTGGACGACGGCAAGCCCAACCGCCGCCGTCGGCGCGACGACTGACGCCATGCTGCCCTACGGCCGCCAGACCATCGAGGACGACGACATCGCCGCCGTGGCCGAGGCGCTGCGGGGCGACTTCCTGACCACCGGCCCGACGGTCGAGGCCTTCGAGCGCGCCTTCGCCGAGACGGTGGGCGCGCAGCACGCCGTGGCCTGCGCCAACGGCACGGCGGCCCTGCACCTGGCCATGATGGCGCTGGACGTGAAGCCGGGCGAGGTGGTGATCGCGCCGTCGATCACCTTCCTGGCGACGGCCAACTGCGCCCGCTACGTCGGCGCCGACGTGGTGTTCGCCGACGTGGATCCCGACACCGGCCTGATGACGCCGCAGACCCTGGCCGAGGCGCTGGAGCGGGTGGGCGACCGCCGCCTGCGCGCCGTGCTGCCGGTCCACCTGCGCGGCGACGCCGCCGAACTGCCGGGCCTGGCCGAACTCGCGGCCTCCGCAGGCGCGGTGCTGGTCGAGGACGCACCGCACGCGCTGGGGTCGACCCTGCGGTTCGGCAACGTCGCCGAGACGGTGGGCGACGTGCGCCACTCGGCCATGGCCACCTTCTCGTTCCATCCGGTGAAGACCATCGCCACCGGCGAAGGCGGCATGATCACCACCAACGACCCGGCCATCGCCCAGCGCCTGCGGGTGCTGCGCAGCCACGGCATGGTCCGGCCCGAGGGTTGCGAGCCGTGGTGGTACGAGATGCCCGAGCCGGGCTTCAACTATCGCCTGCCCGACATCCTCTGCGCCCTGGGCCTGTCGCAGCTCAAGAAGCTGCCCCGCTTCGCCGAGCGCCGCCGCGCGCTCGCCGCCGCCTACCGCGAGGCGTTGGCCCCGTTGGCGCCGCTGGTGCGCCAGGCGGCCCAGCCGAAGTGGAGCGACCCGGTGCTCCACCTGATGACCGTGCTGATCGACTTCGAGGCCACTGGCCGCTCGCGGCTGGAGGTGGTTGAGGCCCTGAAGGCGCGCGGCGTCGGCAGCCAAGTCCACTACATCCCGGTCCACCGCCAGCCGTATTACCGCGGGCTCTACGGCGACCTGCATCTGCCGGGCGCCGAGGCCTGGTACGCGCGCTGCCTCTCCCTGCCGCTCTATCCCGGCATGGCGGACGAAGACGTCGCGGTGGTCGTGGGCGCGCTGAAAGCGGCGGTCGGGCTCTAGGCCGCCAAGCCCGCAGCGTGGATCAGGTCGCGGATCTGGCGGCCCTGGTCGGGCGCCTTGGCGATCTCGATCCGGGTCTCGTCCATGCGGAACAGCTTCAGCGCCTCGGCGCGGGCGCGGTTGGCGGCCGGGCCCATCGGCGCGTTCTCGCCCGCCGCCAGCTTCAGGAGCAGCGTCAGGCGATGCAGCAGGGGCGCGTTGGCGCGGGCGACCGTGAGTGAGAGCTTGGCGTTGGCTTCCACGTGGCCGCCGAGGTCGCCCAACTTTTCCTGCAGGGGTTCGTAGTCGGCCGGGACCAGGCCGCAGCGGCCGACGGAGCGATGCAGGGCGGCCAGCTGGACCAGCCGCGCGCCGGGGTTCTCGTCGCCGCCGATCATTTCCTTCTCGAAGCGGAGCGAGGCGATGATGGCCTTCAGCCAACCGGCGGCCTGGCGCTTGTTCGCGGCGCCGATCACGTTCTCGGTCAGCCAGACCAACGCCTCGACCTCCTCGTAGGCGGTCATGCCCTGGCCCAGGTAGGCCTCCACGAAGTCGCCGGTGACCAGCATCTTCGAGCGCACGGCGAAGGCGGTCTGCACCTCCTCCAGCGGCAGCAGCTTGCCCGAGGCGGCGGTCAGCGACATGGCCAGCGCGCGCAGGACGTCGATCTCGCGGGCGGCTTCGCCCGGACAGAGGCGGCGCGGACCGGTCAGTTCGCGCAGGATGCGGCGGCCGATCGCGGCGCGGGTGGCCTGGAAGTTGTCGCCGGCCAGCCATTGCGCCAGGCGGGTCGCCAGCGGCGACAGCTCGGGCATGACCTTCTGGACCGACTTCTCGATCCGGAGCAGCGCCTCGACCGAGTCGTAGGCGGCAAGGCGGGTCATGGCCGCCAGGTTGGCGCCCAGGTCGCGGCCCTTGCCCAGGATGTCGGTGATGCCGGGCTTGGCTTCGAGGATCTCGGCCAGCGGCTGCTGGATGGTGGTGAGCGCCAGGCCGCGCGCGGGCCCCGAGCCCGGCGCCGCGTCGGCCAGGTCCATGAGGCGCGTGACCTTGTCGGACCAGCCCTTGGCCGGCGCGATCGAGGCCGCGACGCCGGCGCCCAGCAGGTAGCTGCGCTCGGGATCCTGGGCGAGCCGCTCGGCCGCGTGGGCGAAGCCTTCCTTGTCGACGTCGGGCAGGACGCCCTTGCGGCTGTCCTTCATCAGGCGTTCGACGGCGCGCTCGATGAGGGCGTGGAAGATGCGGATCAGCTCGTGCACCGACATCGAGCGGGCATGGGCTTCCGGAATGGCGATCTTCTGGACGGCGTGCTGCAGGTCGACGCCAGAGGCTTCCAGCTTCTCGACCAGGTCGGGGCGGTGCAGCAGTTCGAACGGTGTGGCGCTGTTGCGCTCCAGCCAGCCTTCCAGCAGCCGGCCGATGCGCTCGCGGGCGTGGACCGTATAGAGGTCCTGCGGCGTTACGCAGAGCGGCTGGGGTTCTTCCTTCGGCTTCGCCTTGCCGACGACCTCGGCCTGACCCAGCTTCTGGATGACGACCGACTGGAACTCGCGGCTTTCCTCGTCGAAGACTTCCTTGGTGACCTTGACCGCTGCGACGCGGCCTTCGTTCATCAGCTCCTGGGCGGTGCTGAGCGCGCCGGCCCGGTTCTCGGTGGCGAGGTCGAGCGTCCAGGGGGCGCCTGGCGTCTTCCGTATGAAGACCTCGAAGTGCACTCTCGAACCACCCATCTCGGACGCATTCCCCCCAGTTGGGAACTACGTTCCGCGAAACAGTTTAAGGCCGTGTTGACTTTGTTGGCTTTTTCCGCGGCCCCATTGAGGCCACGGTCAAGCATCAATACCTTCCCGCACTTCGGTTAAGGAGAGTCCCACCTCAGATGGCGAAGATCACCCTGGTCGACGATGACGAGAACATCGTCACGTCCGTCAGCCTGGCCCTCGAAAGCCACGGCCACGCCGTGAAGGCCTACTACGACGGCGCCGCCGGGCTCGCCGCGCTGGAGAACGATCCGCCGGACGTGGCCATCCTCGACGTGAAGATGCCGCGCATGGACGGGATGGAGGTGCTGCGCCGCCTGCGCCGGACCTCGGACATCCCGGTGATCATCCTGACGTCGAAGGACGAGGAGATCGACGAGATCCTCGGCTTCAACCTCGGCGCCGACGACTACATCCACAAGCCCTTCAGCCAGCGCCTGCTGATCGAGCGGGTGAAGGCAGTGCTGCGCCGTTCGGGCCGCGGCGAGGCCGACGAGGCCGCCGGCCCCAGCGCGACGCCGGCCGACGTGGCCGCCCGCGCCCTGAAGCGCGGCAAGCTCACCCTGGACCCGGCCCGCCACGAGAGCCTGTGGGACGGCAAGCCGGTGAAGCTCACGGTCACCGAGTTCCTGCTGCTGCAGTCGCTGGCCCAGCGCCCCGGCTTCGTGAAGAGCCGCGACAACCTGATGGACGCGGCCTACGACGATCAGGTCTATGTCGATGACCGCACCATCGACAGCCACATCAAGCGCATGCGGAAGAAGTTCCGCGAGGTGGACCCTGAGTTCGACGCGATCGAAACCCTCTATGGCGTCGGCTACCGATACCGGGAGTCCTGAGCCGGCCGCCGTCGAGCCGCGGGCGAAGAAGCGGTATCGCGGGCTGCCGGGGTCGCGCCTCGGGCGGCTGATCCTCGCGCTCAACCTGCTGGGCCTGGCGGTGCTGATCGTGGGCGCCCTGGTGCTGAACGAGCTGCGCCAGGGCCTGGTCAACGCACGGATCGACAGCCTGTCGACCCAGGGCGAGCTGATCGCCAGCATCCTCAACCAGGCCGCCACGGTGGGCGAGCCCGAGCCCGCCATGGACGCGGCGCTGGCGACCGAGCTCCTGCAGACCCTGTCCAACCCGCGGGCGCAGCGCGCGCGGCTGTTCGACAGCCGCGGCCGGCTGGTGGCCGACAGCGACTGGATGGCCGATGCGGTGGAGCGGCGCGACCTGCCGCCCGCCCGCGGCCGCGACGAGCAGGCGGACGGCTTCCGCCTGCTGCCGGGCGCCAAGAAGCCCGACAGCCGGCAGGTGGAGGCGACCCTGGCGCGCGAGGTGAAGGTGGCGCTGCAGGGCCGCCGCTGGGCCGGCATGCGCCAGAGCGACAGCGGCCGCCGAGTGGTCTCGGTCTCGATCCCCATCCAGCACGTGCGCGCCGTCCTGGGCGTGGTGACCCTCGAGGCCAGCGACGTGGACGCCATCATCGCCCAGGAACGTCGGGCGCTGATCCCCTTCATCCTGATCGCCATCTCGGTGACCGTGGCCTCGTCTCTGCTGCTGAACAGCCTGGTGGCCCAGCCGGTGCTGCGCATGGCGCGCGCCGCCGACCGGGTGCGCCAGGCCCGGGCCCGGGCGATCTCGCTGCCCGATCTGGCCAAGCGCGACGACGAGGTCGGCGACCTGACCCGCAGCCTCGAGGCCATGACCCATTCGCTGAGCGAGCGGATGGACGCCATCGAGCGCTTCGCCGCCGACGTGGCCCACGAGATCCGCAATCCGCTGACCTCGCTGCGCTCGGCGGTCGAGACCCTGGACATCGTCAGCGACCCCGCCGCCCGCGAGCGGCTGCTGAACGTGCTCAAGAACGACGTCCAGCGCCTGGACCGCCTGGTCACCGACATCTCCAACGCCTCGCGCCTGGACGCCGAGCTGTCGCGCGACCAGCCGCGCCTCGTCGACCTGGGCAAGCTGATCGGCGACATTGTGGCGCTCTACCAGGCCACCACAAAGCCCGGCGAGGTGGGCGTGAGGTTCGCGCCGCACCTGGGCATGGAGGCGATCACGGTGATGGGCCGCGAGGGTCCGCTCAGCCAGATCGTGCGCAACCTGATCGACAACGCCCGCTCGTTCAGCCCGGCGGGCGACGTCGTGACCGTGGGCCTGCTGCGGGTGAAGGGCGAGGCCATCGTCACCGTCTCGGACAACGGCCCCGGCATCCCGCCCGAGAACCTGGAGACGGTGTTCGAGCGCTTCTACACCTCGCGGCCCAAGGGCGCGGCCTTCGGCGGCAATTCTGGCCTGGGCCTCTCGATCGCCCGCCAGATCGCCGTCGCGCACGGCGGCACGCTGCGCGCCGAGAACCGCACGGGCGCCGAGGGCAAGGTGCTGGGCGCCATGTTCACGCTCATCCTCCCGGAAACCGGGACGTGATCCGCCACGCCGGGCTGATCGCGCGGCGCCAGGGCGGCGTTTGGCGCGGCGTGCTGATCGAAGGGCCGTCGGGCTCGGGCAAAAGCGACCTGGCGCTGCGGGCGCTGGACCAGGGCTTCCGGCTGGTGGCCGACGACCGGGTGCTGGTCTGGGCCGACCGTGGCCGCCTCTACGGTCGCGCGCCCGACGCGCTCAGCGGCCTGATCGAGGTCCGGGGCCTCGACGTGGTGGCGGTGGAGCCGCTGCCGCTCAGCGAGATCGCCCTGCTGGTGGTGCTGGAAGCGCCGGACCGCATCCCCGATCCTGCAACCGAGGCGATCATCGGAATTCCGATTCCACGCCTGGCGGTGGCGCCGTTCGAAAGCTCGGCCCCTGCGAAACTAAGCCGCGCGATGGAGACCTTTGACGCGGCGCACAAGAGGCGTATCTAGCTCGGCTCGCGCCCCTCCTCGGGCGCCGTCACGGGTGGGGATACCCTTGGATTGTCGGGCATGATCGGCCTCGTGATCGTCACTCACGGCCGGCTGGCGCAAGAGTTCGTATACGCGATGGAGCACGTCGTCGGCCCTCAGGCCGCGGTCGAGGCCATCTGCATCGGACCCGAGGACGACATGGAGCGCCGCCGCCAGGACATTCTGGCCGCCTGCGGTCGCGTGGAATCCGGTTCGGGTGTCATCCTGCTCACCGACATGTTCGGCGGTACGCCGTCCAATCTCGCCATCTCCGTGATGGAGCAGACCAAGGCCGAGGTGATCGCCGGTCTAAACCTGCCCATGCTCATCAAGCTCGCCAGCCTCCGCGGCCGGGTCAGTCTCGAAGATGCAGTTGCAGCGGCGCAGGAAGCCGGGCGAAAGTACATCTCCGTGGCGTCGTACGTCCTGGCCGGAGAAAAGTAGCTGAGCGAAGCCAACCGCACCGTCGAGATCGTCAACAAGCGGGGGCTGCACGCCCGCGCCTCGGCGAAGTTCGTGAAGCTGGCCGCCGCGTTCGACGCCGAGGTCAAGGTCTCCAAGGACGGCCAGACCGTCGACGCCCGCTCGATCATGGGCCTGATGATGCTGGCCGCCGCACCCGGCTGCAGCATCGACATCGAAGCCGAGGGCGACCAGGCTCAGGAGGCCGTGCAGGCCCTGGCCGAACTGGTGGCGGCCCGCTTCGAGGAAGACGAGTAGGGCTAGAAAGTCCCTCCCTTAATGGGGAGGGACAGGCGGCGTAGCCGCCAGGGTGGGGCGGTCACGACCGGGCTCAGCTTTTTCTGACCTCGTCGAAGGCGCCGCCTCCAACGCGGCGATGATCTGATCCATCACCCAGTCGGCGTCGTCGCGAACGTCCGACGCCCAGAACCGCAGCGTCGTGAACCCGTGTCTTCGCAGCACTGCATCCCGCACGGCGTCATGCTCAGCTTGCCGATCCTCGCCGTGCTGGCTCCCGTCCACCTCGATCACCAGCCGGCGCGTATAGCAGACGAAGTCTAGGAAGTAGCCGCGAAACGGCGCCTGTCTTCGGAAATGGAGCCCGCGGGTGCGCAACGGCTTGAGGCGGCTCCAGAGGATCACCTCAGGCTCGCTCAGGTCGCTCCGCATGGCGCGAGCGCGAGTGATTTCACGGCGCATGCGCACATGATGTTCTCAAAACGTTCCAGTATTCAAGCGCCAAGCTTGATCGTGACCACCCCACCCTGCTCGCCTTCGGCGAGCTGTCCCTCCCCATTAAGGGAGGGACTTGGTTCTACGTCTTCAGGCGCCAGCCGGTGCGGAAGATCACCGTCACCGCCGCCAGGCACACCGCCAGGAAGCCCAGGGTGGCCGCCAGGCTGACGCCGACGCCCACGTCCGAGACGCCGTAGAAGCTCCAGCGGAAGCCGCTGACCAGGTAGACCACGGGGTTGAAGAGGGCGATCGTCTTCCAGACGCCCGGCAGCATCTCGATGGAATAGAAGCTGCCGCCCAGGAAGGTCAGCGGCGTGATCACGAGCGTCGGGATGATCGACAGCTTCTCCCAGCCGTCGGCCCAGATGCCGGTCAGGAAGCCGAACAGGCTGAAGGTCACCGACGTCAGCACCAGGAAGGCCAGCATCACCAATGGGTGGCCGATCTCGTAGGGCACGAAGATGCGCGCTGTGGCCAGGATCACGAGACCCAGCACCACCGACTTGGTGGCCGCCGCGCCCACATAGCCCATGACCACCTCGCCGGCCGAGACGGGCGCGGACAGCACCTCGTAGATCGTGCCCGCGAACTTCGGCATGTAGATGCCGAACGAGCCGTTGGAGATGCTCTCGGTCAGGATCGACAGCATGAGCAGGCCCGGCACGATGAAGGCGCCGTAGCTGACCCCGTCGATCGAGGGCATCCGGCTGCCGATCGCGGCCCCGAAGACGATGAAATAGAGCGAGGTGGTGATCACCGGGGCGGCCACGCTCTGGACGATGGTCCGAACCCAGCGGTGCATCTCGAAGAAGTAGATGGCCCTTACCGCGTGCAGGTTCATGCGGCGCCCCTCACCAGGCTCACGAAGATGTCCTCCAGGCTCGATTCCTGGGTGCGGAGGTCCTTGAAGTCGACGCCGCGCTCGGTGAGCCGCTTCATCAGCTCGGCGATGCCGGTGCTCTCGGCCTGGGCGTCGAAGGAATAGACCAGCTCGGCGCCGCCGTTGGCGAGCTCCAGGTGATAGCCGTCCAGGCCGGCCGGCACCGCGCTCAGCGGCTCCTGCAGGTGCAGCGTGAGCTGCTTCTTGCCCAGCTTGCGCATGAGGACGTCCTTGTCCTCGACCAGGATCAATTCGCCCTTGGAGATCACGCCGATCCGGTCGGCCATCTCCTCGGCTTCCTCGATGTAGTGGGTGGTCAGGATGATGGTGACGCCTTGCTCGCGCAGGCCGCGGACCATCTCCCACATGTCGCGCCGCAGCTCGACGTCGACGCCGGCCGTGGGCTCGTCCAGGAACAGGATTGAGGGCTCGTGGCTGAGCGCCTTGGCGATCATCACCCGACGCTTCATGCCGCCCGACAGCGCCATGATCTTCTCATTGCGCTTGTCCCAGAGGCTGAGAGCCTTCAGCACCTTCTCCAGGTGGGCGTCGTTCGGCGGCTTGCCGAACAGGCCGCGGCTGAACTTGACCGTGTCCCACACCTTCTCGAAAGCGTCGGTGGAGATCTCCTGGGGCACCAGGCCGATCTTCATGCGCGCGGCGCGATAGTCCTTCTGGATGTCGTGGCCGTCGGCGACGACGTGGCCGCCGCTCATCCGGACCAGGCCGCAGACAATGCCGATCAGGGTGGTCTTGCCGGCGCCGTTCGGGCCCAGCAGGGCGAAGATCTCGCCCTTCCGGATCTCGAGGTCGACGCCCTTCAGGGCCTGGAAGCCGCCGGCATAGGTCTTCGTCAGGCCCTGGATGGATATGATCGGCTGCACGCGCTCTCCTCGAAGCCTCCCCCAGATAGGGCCCGAAGGACGGCTGAGCTAGGGCCGCCCCGACAACAGGCGGTCTAGCCGCCACCTGTGTCGGGGTTTGTCAGCAGCGGACTTTCTTTGCGGAGCTCCGCATGCGAAAGAACACATGGGGAACATTATCGAGCGCAGTGCATGGCCGTTTTCGGGCAAGATCCACCGACCGCCGACTACTCGGCTATCGATAGCCGTGAGAAGGCCTGGCAAGCGGTCGAACGTGGGGAGATCGTCGCGATCCTCATGTGCCCCGAGATGTTCGGCGGCCAGGAGCGGGACGAGAACATCGTCTTCGTGCCGGAATCCGTCGCCGAGCAAAAGGATCCGATCGACGAGGAGATCATCCTTCCCCTCATCCAGGCGGGAAATGTCGTCGAGTATAGCGTCACGCCCGCATATGCAGGAAAGGCGATGGTTCCGGTGTCGCTGACCATCGCGGCCACCAGCCCGGAACCACATCTCTACAGCCTGCAGATCTGGAGAACCTCAGGCTCCGACGCGGGTTGATCCTGATCCCATCGGCCGCATCTTCAGATCGGCCAGCAGGGCGTCGTCGTTGTCGCGGCCCGGGTTGTTGGTGGTGAGCAGCCTCGCGCCGACGAAGATGGAGTTGGCGCCGGCCAGGAAGCAGAGGCTCTGCAGCTCGCGGCTCATGTGCTCGCGGCCGGCGGCGATGCGCACCATCGATTTCGGGCAGACCAGCCGGGCGACGGCGATCATGCGCACGAACTCCAGCCCGTCCACTGGATCGGACTTGCCGAGCGGGGTGCCCTCGATCGGCATCAGGTCGTTGATCGGCAGGCTCTCGGGGTGCGAGGGCAGGATCGCCAGCTGATGGAGAAGCCCGGCGCGGTCGCGACGCGTCTCGCCCATGCCGACGATGCCGCCGCAGCAGGTGCTCATCCCTGCGTCGCGGATGGCCGCGAGGGTGTCGAGGCGGTCCTGGTAGGTCCGGGTGGTGACGACCTTGTCGTAGTAGTCCGGGCCGGTGTCGAGGTTGTGGTTGTAGTAGTCGAGGCCGGCGTCCTTCAGCGCCTTCGCCTGGTCCGGCGTCAGCATACCCAGCGTGGCGCAGGTCTCCAGGCCCAGGGCCTTCACGCCCGAGATCATGGCGGCGACCTTGGGCAGGTCGCGGTCCTTCACGTCGCGCCAGGCCGCGCCCATGCAGAAGCGCTGGGCCCCGCCGGCCTTGGCGTCGCGCGCCGCGGCGATGACCGTGTCCGCGTCCATCAGCTTCGAGGCCGCCGTGGCGGTCTTGAAGTGCTGGGACTGGCTGCAGTAGCCGCAGTTCTCGGGACACCCCCCGGTCTTCACCGACAGCAGCTGGCTGAGCTGCAGTTCGGTGGGGTCGAACCAGCGACGGTGGACCTCGGCGGCCCGGAACACCAGCTCGGTGAACGGCAGCTCGAACAGCGCCTCCACCTCTTCGAGGGTCCAGTCGTGGCGGGGCTGCGCGGGGTCGGCGATGCGGCCAATCGGGGCGTTCATGGGCTTTACCTTGGGGGAGGAGGCCGCCCGGATAACCCCGTCACCCTGCGGCGGGCAACGCCGGTCGTATAAAGAATTCTTTATGCGATTGTTGATCCGTTAAGGCCGCCCGGCTATAGGGGCGCCACACTTACCTCTCCGATCAGGATCGAAGATGACCGACTTTGTCGTGAAGGACCTGTCGCTTGCCGACTGGGGCCGCAAGGAAATCGAAATCGCCGAAACCGAGATGCCGGGCCTGATGGCCACGCGCGCCGAGTTCGGCAAGGCCCAGCCGCTGAAGGGCGCCCGCATCGCCGGCTCGCTCCACATGACGATCCAGACCGCCGTCCTGATCGAGACGCTGCAGGCGCTGGGCGCCGAGGTCCGCTGGGCCTCGTGCAACATCTTCTCGACCCAGGACCACGCCGCCGCCGCCATCGCGGCCAAGGGCACGCCGGTCTTCGCGATCAAGGGCGAGACCCTGGTCGAGTACTGGGAGTACGCCCACAAGATCTTCGAGTGGCACGACGGCGGCTACCCGAACCTGATCCTGGACGACGGCGGCGACGCCACCCTGCTCTGCGTCCTGGGCCCGAAGGCCGAGAAGGACCCGTCGGTCCTGAACAACCCGCAGAACGAGGAGGAGGAAGCCCTCTTCTCGGTGATGAAGCGGTACCTGAAGGAGAAGCCCGGCTTCTACACGGCCATCCGCGACGCCTGTAAGGGCGTGTCGGAAGAGACCACCACGGGCGTCCACCGCCTGTACCAGATGCACGAGCGCGGCGAGCTGCCGTTCACCGCCATCAACGTCAACGACAGCGTCACCAAGTCGAAGTTCGACAACCTGTACGGCTGCCGCGAGAGCCTGGTGGACGCCATCCGCCGCGGCACCGACGTGATGCTGGCCGGTAAGGTCGCGGTCGTCCTGGGCTACGGCGACGTGGGCAAGGGCTCGGCCGCCTCGCTCCGCAACGGCGGCGCGCGCGTCATGGTCACCGAAGTCGACCCGATCTGCGCCCTGCAGGCGGCGATGGAAGGCTACGAGGTCGTGACGATGGAATATGCCGCCGACAAGGGCGACATCTTCTGCACGGCCACCGGCAACAAGGACGTGCTGACCGTCGACCACATGCGGGCGATGAAGAACAACGCCATCGTCTGCAACATCGGCCACTTCGACTCCGAGATCCAGATCGCCGGCCTGCGCAACTTCAAGTGGGACGAGATCAAGCCGCAGGTCCACCACGTGGAATTCCCGGACGGCAAGAAGATCATCGTGCTGTCGGAAGGCCGCCTGGTGAACCTGGGCAACGCCACCGGCCACCCGTCCTTCGTGATGTCGGCCTCGTTCACGAACCAGACGCTCGCCCAGATCGAGCTGTGGGTGAACGGCGCCAAGTACGAGACCAAGGTCTACACCCTGCCCAAGCACCTGGACGAGAAGGTGGCCATGCTCCACCTCGACAAGCTGGGCGCCAAGCTGACGAAGCTGTCGAAGGACCAGGCCGACTACATCGGCGTGACCGTCGAAGGCCCGTTCAAGCCCGAGCACTACCGCTACTAGAGGCCTTCCCGGGCAAATTTGCCCGGACAAGAAGGCCTCTAATTCAAAGCGGTCGAGCCCGTTGATCCCAGTTGGCCGGCGCCAACTGGGACGGGCTCTAGGGGCCTTCCAGGCTCTCCAGCCAGGCCAGCGCCCGCGGCGCGGCGTGCAGCAGCGAAGGATCGTGTCCGTAGGGGCCGACGTCCGTCGCCGTCACGTCGCCCCCGCGGGCGCTGAGCTGTTCGGCGGTCTGGATCGCCTCCCGCGGGATCACGTCGCGGTCGCTCGAGCCGTAGTAGAGGCGGATCGGCGCCTTGGGCGCGAAGCGGCCGACCTCGTTCCCCGCGATGGCCTCCAGCAGCCAGTGCGGGCCGAGGTGGTCGAAGGCGTCGAGGAAATCGGCGCGGAACAGCTTGCGCGGATCGGCGGGCAGGGCGGCGATGATCTCCTGCGGCTTGTGCGGCTGGTCGTAGAGGCTTGGGACCAGGGCCGCGTAGGCCGGCGTCAGGACGCTCTCCAGCGGGTGGCCGTAGCGGGCGGCGTACCCACGGACCATGTAGCTCAGGTAGAGCGCGTGCTGCGGCGAGCCGCCGGCCATGGCGGCGGGCAGGCTGACGGTCCGCAGGTTGTGCGGCCCGGCCACGGCGGCTGATCCTTTCACCGCCTGGCCGGCGGCCTCCAGCGCCATCTGGGCCGCGAGGCAGGCGTGCCCGCCCTGCGAGAACCCTAGCAGGAACGGCGGATCGGCCGGGAAGCCCGGCAGCGCGCGCGCCGCCGTGAGCAGGTCGACGATGGCCCGCACGGTGTCGTCGGCCACCAGGTAGGTGTGTGTCAGCTTCGAAGCGCCCAGGCCCAGGTAGTCGGGCGCGATCATCGCCCGCCCGGTGCCGGCGAAGACGATCGCGGCGGCGACGCCGTCGGTGGAGAGGTTGGACGGCACGGCGTCGCGGCTGGTGGTCGTACCGTGGTGCCAGCTGACCACGCCTCGGGGGTCGACGCCGCGCGGCAGGGCCAGAAGGCCGCTCAGCTCAATCGGCCGTCCGGCGGCGTCGTGCGACCGGTAGAGGGCGGACCAGGCGTCGACCGTATGGCGCGGCTCGACGCCCTCGACGCCCGCCAGCCGCAACAGGGCGGCGCTCTCAAGCGTCGACCATGAGCGGCGGAATGTGAGGCGCAGGCCGGACCCCGCCGGCGGCGAAAGCTGCGGCGGCCGGCAGCCCGCGAGCGCCAGGCCCGTCGCGCCGGCCAGGAAGGTTCTGCGGCGCATGTCCGCTCCCCAGTTCGAAGCTTCACCCTAGCATAGACTCGGTGAGGTCGCGCCGCGGACAAGGCGCTACCAGGGATAGACAAGCTTTCCTGTTGTTCACCATCCCTAGTAGAATATCGCTGGTTGCTTAGAAGCTTGTGGGTTACGGGGCGGAGCTGTGCCGCTCGCGCTCATCCTCTCTTCGTTCGTCGCGGCCTCGCGGATCGGCGGGGCGGCGCAGCAGTATGTGCTGGCGGCGCACAAGATCGATCCGGTGCTGGCGCCCACGGTGATGTTCGGCCGGACACCGGCCCGGGGCGGCAAGGGCGAGGTGACCTCGCCCGAGGTGTTCCGCCGGATGCTGGGCGACATCGAGGCCGATGCGATCTTCGGCATGGTCGACCTGATCATCACCGGCCATTTCTCCGATCCCGAGCAGGTGGAGATCGCCGCAGGCGTCATCGAGCGCGTACGGCACGCCGAGCGCAATGCCGCGTGGGGTGCGCGGCCGGTGGTGCTGGTCGACCCGGTGCTGGGCGACGCGCCCCGTGGCCTCTACGTGAAGCACGAGGTGGCCGAGGCGGTGGAGCGTAGGCTCGTGCCGCAGGGCGACTGGCTGACGCCGAACCTCTGGGAGCTGGGCTTCCTCTCCGACCGACAGATCGACACCGCCGAGCAGGCCCGCGACGCGGTGCGCAAGCTGGGCAAGCCGGCGCTGGTGACGTCCGCGCCCGCCGGGGACGGTGAGATCGGCCTCCTGTACGTCGACAAGGAGGAGGCGGTGCTGTTCGCCCATCCGAAACGTGCGACGGCGCCCAACGGCACGGGCGACTTGGTCACCGCCAGCTTCGGCGCCGGGCTGGTCGAAGGGCGCGACCCGCGCGATGCGGCCGAGCGGGCGGCGCGGGCGGCGGCCGAGACGGTGCTGATGGCCGAGGCCTGGAAGGCCCCCGAGCTGCCGATCGTCGCCATGGCCGATCGGATCGTGAATCCCACCGCGGAAGTGCGTATTGAACGCCTATGAGCGTTGAGGTCTCGGGGTTCGCCCCGTCGCGGTTCTCCAAGGTCAAGGATCTGTTCGCCGCCGGCTTCGAGGCGGGCGACGAGCTCGGCGCGCGCTTCACCCTGGTGGAGGCGGGCGAGGTGGTGCTGGACCTGTGGGGCGGGTTCGCCGACCGCAAGCGGACCCAGGCCTGGGACGAGCGGACGCTGGCGCCGGTGTTCTCGACCACCAAGGCCGTCGCCTCGCTGATGATCGCCCGGCTGGTGGACGCAGGCAGGCTGGACTACGGCCAGACCGTCGCCAGCGTCTGGCCCGAGTTCGCCCAGGCCGGGAAGGGCGAGGTCACCATCGAGCAGGTCATCTCGCACCAGGCGGGCCTGTCCGGCTTCCCGGACCAGATGGATCCGGTGCTGTGGTTCGACCCCGAGGCGATCTGCGCGAAGCTGGCGGCCATGGCGCCCATGTGGCCGGTCGGCACGGCCAGCGGCTACCACCCCATCACCATCGGCTACATCGTGGGCGAGATCTTCCGGCGGGTCGACGGGCGCAGCCTGGGGACGGCGCTCCGGGAGGACATCGCGCGGCCGTTTGGCCTCGACGTCTGGATTGGCCTGCCCGACGCCGAGCACGGCCGGGTCGCCGAGCTGCAGCGGCCGAGCGGCCTGCCGGACTTCGGCGAGGTCAACGAACCCACCAAGGCCGCCTTCCTGACGCCGTGGTCGTCGGCCTCGGGGCGGGGCCAGGCCGACTGGCGGCGGATGGAGATTCCGTCGGCCAACGGCCACGCGACGGCCGAGGGGCTGGCGAAGCTCGCGGGCGCGCTGGCCAACGACGGCTGGCTGGACGGCGGCGAGATCCTGTCGCCGGCGCTGATCGCCGAGGCGAGCCGCGAGCGGATCCGGGGCCAGGACCTGGTGCTGCCCTTCGTCATGAGCTGGGCGGCGGGGTTCATGCGCAACGAGCCCAACTTCCCGTGGGGGCCGGGGACGCAGACGTTCGGCCATTCGGGCTGGGGCGGTTCGTGCGCCTTCGCCGACCCCGAGCGGAAGCTGGGCGGGGCCTATGTGATGAACAAGCAGGGCGTGGCCCTGATGGGCGACGAGCGCCCGAAGCGGCTGATCGCGGCGGCCTACGCGGCGCTCTGAGGCGACCCCGTCCGTCTCGCGGCTACGCCGGGAGCCACCTCCCCCGATGGGGAGGAATACGAAAAAGGGCCCGCGAGGGGCCCTCATCCGTCGCTGAGGCTGAGCCTGGGCTCAGGCGCCGAGGCCGGCGGTCGCGAAAGCCGTCAGCATGCCGACGATCAGCAGCGCCAGCGGGGCGAAACGGTCGGCTTGGCGTTCGATGTTCGCGAAGAAGGTCATGACACACACCTTTGAGTTCGGGTCTTGGGAAACCCCGGGGGAGCGGGGCTGTCCGTTTGGACACCCTCTTTCTAGCACCATCTGAACACTGCATAGATCAGCGATTTCGCCTGACGGCTATGCGTTTGTGCATCCCCGTGTCGAGCAAGGCCGCCGTGGAGGAAGCCCCCTCCACCACGTCGTGGTCCTCCTCCCCTGCGGGGGGGGGCGCCTATTCCGCGGCCGCCTCGGCGACCGTGCGGGTGGCGCGGATGACGGCGCGGGACCGGCGCCAGGCGCCGTAGAGGAACACGGCCGCGCCGCACCAGATGAAGGCGAACGACACGGCGCGGGCCGGGGTGAAGGCCTCGCCCTGGCTGACGCCGATGATGAAGCTGATGGTCGGCGCGATGAACTGCAGGAAGCCCATGGCCGATAGCGGGATGCGGCGCGCGGCCCAGGAGAACAGCACCAGCGGTACGGCGGTGATCGGCCCGGACGCGACCAGCCATAGCGCGGTGGGGACGTCTTGGGTGAAGTGGCCCTGCCCCTGGCCCTGGAGCCAGAAGATGTAGGCGAGGCTGGGCAGGCCCAGCACCAGGCACTCGACCAGGAGGCCGGTCTGGGCTTCGGCGGCGACCTGTTTGCGGACGACGCCGTAGCCCGCGAAGCTGAAGGCCAGGACCAGCGACACCCAGGGCAGGTGACCCAGCGCCACGGCCTGGAACACCACGCCCACGAGGGCCAGGCCGATGGCCACGAAGCCGATCCGGTCGATCCGCTCGCGGAAGATCAGCGCGCCGGCGGCCATGTTGACCAGGGGGTTGATGTAGTAGCCGAGGCTGGTCTCCAGCAGGCGATTGCTGGTCACCGCCCAGATGAAGACCACCCAGTTCAGGGCGATCAGCACCGACGAGAGGCCGAGCCACGCCAGCACGCGTGGCTGGCCCAGCACCCGGGCCACCTGTCTCGCCTGGCCGGCCAGCAGCACGAAGACGGCGGCCGCCGGAATGCTCCAGACGATCCGCTCGGACAGGATCTCCCACGGCCCCACGCCATGGTGGCCGATGGCCTGGAAGGCGAGGGGCACGAAGCCCCAGATGAGGTAGCAGGCGATGCCCGCGCCCAGAGCCAGGCGGGGGTCTCCACCTGACGCTGGAGAGGAGGGCATGGCTTAGGCGGCCACCTTCGACTTGATCAGGCCGCGCGCGTGGAGCAGCTCGGCGATCTGGACGGCGTTGAGCGCGGCGCCCTTCCGCAGGTTGTCGGCGACCACCCACATGTTGAGGCCATGGTCGACGGTCGGGTCCTTGCGGATGCGGCTGACGTAGACCGGGAACTCGCCCTGGGCCTCCTTCGGCGTGATGTAGCCGGTGGAGTCGCGCTTATCGATCACGTTCAGGCCGGGGCTCTCGCGCAGCAGGTCGCGGGCCTCGTCCTCGTCGATCGGGTTCTCGAACTCGATGTTCACGGCCTCGGAGTGACCGACCATCACCGGCACGCGCACGCAGGTGACCGTCAGCTTGATCGCCGGATCGATCATCTTGTGCGTCTCGTTCCACATCTTGGCTTCCTCATCGGTGTAGCCGTCGTCGTTGAACGACCCGATGAAGGGGATGACGTTGAAAGCGATCTGCTTGGGGAACTTCTTGGGCGGCGGGGCGCCCAGGACGAAGATGCCCTTGGTCTGGTCCCAGAGCTCGTCCATGCCTTCCTTGCCGGCGCCCGAGACCGACTGGTAGGTCGAGACCACCACGCGCTTGATCTTGGCCAGGTCGTGCAGCGGCTTCAGCGCCACGACGAGCTGGGCGGTCGAGCAGTTCGGGTTGGCGATGATGTTCTTCCGGCTCGCCCACTCGACGTCGTCGGGGTTCACCTCGGGCACGACCAGCGGGACGTCGGGGTCCATGCGCCAGGCCGAGGAGTTGTCGATCACGATGGGGCCGGCGGCGCCGATCTTCGGCGACCATTCCTTGGAGAAGCTGCCGGACACGCTCATCAGGACGAGATCGACGGTGGAGAAGTCGAACTGCTCGACGTCCTCGCACTTGAGGATCTTCTCGCCAAACGAGACCTCGATGCCGATGGATTTGCGCGACGCGATGGCGTGAATCTTCTCCACGGGGAAGTTCACTTCCTCGAGGATGTTCAGCATCTCGCGGCCCACGTTGCCCGTGGCGCCGACGACGGCGACCCGGTAACCCATTGGCGTCTTCCTTATGAACTTGAGGGAGCGTCCCGTTACGCCCTGCGGCCTGCCAAGGCAACCGAGCGATCCTCTTAGCGTCCCTCAGATAGGCTGAAGCGGCTGGGATGGAAGATGCATCGCGTCGATGACGTCGCGGGTCATGGCCTTGTGCGCGTCCGGCGGCCAATCTGCTCGGAAACGATGGAGGACCAGACGTGGCAGGGACCGGCATGCCTTTCTCCGACCTGATGGGGGTCGAGATCGTCGAGCGGACGAAGGAACGGGTGCGCGGTCGCATGACCGTGCGCGACGACCTGTGCACGGCGGGCGGCATCCTGCATGGCGGGGCGTACATGGCCTTCGCCGACGCGCTGGGGGCGATCGGCGGGGTGCTGAACCTGCCCGAAGGGGCGCGGACCACGACGCTGGAGAGCAAGACCAACTTCCTCGGCGGCGCGCCGGCGGGCTCGGTCGTCGAGGGCGAGGCCACGCCGCTGCATGTGGGGCGGCGCTCGTCGGTGTGGCAGACGCGGGTGACTAACGCGGACGGCAAGCTGCTGGCGCTGGTGATCCAGACGCAGATGACGATCTTTCCGTAGGGTGGACGCGGAAAACGCGGAAGGACCCTTCCCCTCCCGCTCGTCATGGCCGGCCTTGAGCCGGCCATCCAGCAGGCGTGGCGGGATGAGGTGCGGACCTTGCGGGCGCACTGGAATGGATCCCGAGGTCGAGCCCAGGGATGACGAGCTGAGATG
>Ga0065165_1000584_pt1 | contig 53833 bp, 50 predicted proteins | sample AraplaMF_Cvi_mMF_FD_63813 | JGI IMG/M metagenome (GOLD analysis project Ga0065165, IMG submission 63813) | Arabidopsis root microbial communities from the University of North Carolina, USA - plate scrape MF_Cvi_mMF (version 2) (version 3) | ecosystem: Host-associated > Plants > Roots >...
GAGAAGAGTATTTATCCTCACATTGAGGAGATTAGAAAGGATACTCCTAGGTCAAAAAGTCTGTGTTTGCAACTTATTTGTAAACACATATCAATCATAAAGTCTTTATTGAAATCTAAACATGCACAGATTGATTTACTCACTTCCTCAACCGCCAGGGCGATAGACATTCTTGCAAAGGTTGGTTTTTTTATAATACCTACAGGCTCGTTAGAAACCTTCTACAAATCACAGCCTGTAAGGGTGCAAGACAAGGACAAGAATAAATTGTTTGACGAAGAATACACGCAAATTTCTGAAGAACCGCAGGAAGATACCGCTAGTCGTTACAGTAAATTGATTGAATTTATTAGGCCTATACTTAGTGATACATTTGATTCTACTGGATATATGCGAACGGAATTATTGAAAATCATCGCCCGCCTTCAAACGATTATCCTCGAACTACGACCGGTTGATGCTGGTGCGCTCATAGCGCTGGTCAAATATCGCGAGTTAAAGATCGACGGATTTATCATCGTAAATGCTTTGATATGGCAAGGGGATGCTTTCGTTTGCAAAATGTCCTCATTAGCAGATTTTTCACCTGCTTTCGACATCGTATTAGATTCTAATCAAGGTATAACTACTCCCGGTGTGATTAGCTTCAGACGTTCCACAGACGATACTCCGGGAGGCCCCACAACTCCAGCAGGCCGTTGAAATGTGGAAAATGCCGACGCACAAATGCCAGCGCATATTTCCCACATTCCAACAGCCCAACAACAATAATGAGTTTTAAGGAATAATAAATACATTAATACCGTCCGTTGTCGCTCCGTTCAGTGCGACAATTCCAGCGCCCGGATTTCCTTCAAAATCCTGTCTAAGGGAAAATATTGAATTGTTCCATTCCCGATCTCCATCAGCACTGCATAAACGAAATAATGCCTCGGTTCAGTGTCTCCTAGTATTGGATGCCTTCTTGTTCGAAGGAATCTATATTGTATTGCTCTCGTACACGTTCCTTTGTTGAACATCCCGCCCGGAATCTCCTTATCAATGAATTTCTGAGCCTCACTTTCTAATCCACGTACTTCTTCTAGTCTCATAAAAATCAAATTTTAAGTTAACTAACAAGGTAACACGCCCGCCGGCCAATGGAAAACCTCATTCCTCTTCGTCTCCATCAGCTGTAACACCGTAGAAGCCTCCAGCATGCGCACCGTTAATAACTGTTGTGAGATTAATCCCTCGGGTACGCCATTCTCTTGCCGTGGCCCGTACGACCATATTCAAGTACTCGGCAACGTGCCCGACCGCCGGTATGTTCTGCATCGCGGTAACATCGATTACCTCACCTTCGGCCTCGCGTGGATCGATCACAGTCACGGCGCTAACCTCAGCCTGGCCGAACACCTCTTCAAAAAAACGCGCTGGCTCAACCCGATACAGCAGGACCATGTGCAGCAGCATGAAGAATTTCAGATCTGTCTTCCCGACCTCAATTCTCGAAACCGTGTTCTGACTAATCCCGAGTGCTTCACCCGCTGCCTCCTGCGATAGCCCACGGCATTCACGTAGCGTCTTCAACTTATCCAGCACCTTCAACAATATGAAATCGGCTCGTTTCTCTAGCTCCGATACTTGTTCGCTCATGCTTTGGCAATTTGTGTTTGTCCTGACTCAAACCGTTCATCGTACAGTGCAACCGCTATGGTCTCGAACATCGCCACACGTTCAAGAAGGATCGACACTATTCGCCTACCAACCGTGTAATCCGACATATACCTAACATCCGAGTACGCAGAAGACAACACCTTCAATAGTTTTTCCTCTTCCTTGGTGTTACCCGGAAAAACGCTCCTGAATTCCGGGCCTATCATATCCAGTAAATTCAAAAGCCGATCCACGCTGTGCGTGATTGCCGTGTATCCCATAAAGGCATGCACCACGCCTACGGCAAACTGCTCGAAGGCCTGATGCAAATGGAACGCAGCTAAACCAAATTTCTCGGTTTCAATGGCAACTTTGGCGACCGACAAAAAATCACCACCTAACTGCAAACAGGCATTCCACTTACTGTTTTCGCCGACGCCCAGTGGTACCGTTTCTCCAGGCAATAACAGCCCCGCCAGATCATCGTCGTACAGTAACACCCCATCCCGAATAACCGCCGCGTAGAATTTGTCGCCGGCCTTTAAAGCTGTCTGCACTGCATAGATGTTGTGTACTAGCCATGTTACCCCAATCCCGGGCGCCTTGCATTCCTCTAGCATTGCGATGTAATCCTTTGCCCGCCGGCGTTCGCTATGGCCTGTTACATACAAAATATTGCACGTAATCTGCCGCTCAATCTCATGCTGCGGAGCCATAAAACTCCACTTCATCATGTCAACCACCTGATAACCGAAGCATATTATCTTTTCGGCCCGTACCCTCCGTTGCGTCTTGGCAACCACATTCATAATCGGCTCTTGGAAAGCCTCTAACTCTTTTTTAAAGCTTTTCTCCATAACAACTTATTTAACGTTCAACATAATTTGCCACGTTCGTAATAACCCAGGCTCACCGAATACCACTAGCGTAACCGTGGCTACTGCCGTGGTAAGCGCTCTAGCGCTTGGTTATAATCTTTAAATCTTCGCTGCGTATTTCTGCCATCAGCCGTTCGTAAATAGCTTCGGCTGCCTCTATTGGCTCGGGTGTTTGTAAAGTTACCCGGTGGCTGTATTCATCTACCAGTTTGTAATATATCGGCGGTATGTCATCATAAAATGGGCTACAGTGGCAGCAATAGAACACAAGCGCATAAATGTGAGGTTCAAAATGTGTTGCTTCAAAGTCAACATTAAGGCCCTTCATTACGTGAATGAATTTATTCATACGCAGATCTTGAAGTATCAAAAACACCGGTAGGTCAATCCATTCAAAGCCTGCGCGAAACTTCGGTCTTATCAACGTCGTGCTTTTCGGCCGCGCGATCCATTTAAGGGTCTCGTAAATACTTCTTGCTTGCGTTATGAGGTCTTCCGTATCGGCTACAAGGGCAGCACCACAATTCTTGGCTAACGTATTGTAAAGTCTCATGTCGCTTTCATGATAACAGTTCCATCCACAGAAGTAAAACACCGTGCGATAGAGATTCGGCTTCCAGTACGGACGCTGTAGCCCAACGCTCTCCAGGTCGTGAAGCAGTTTGTTAATCTTCAAGTCCTGAGCTATAACGAATACTGCCGGCTCCACATGGTCCCTCCCCATGCGTAGCCATAACTTGTAATTTTCGCGAACCATGCGAGACCTATTAAGATTGTACAGATTGCAGAGACTCATCATCAGTTTTCAGAAAATCCACTTTTGCGTTATCTCGCCCCGCGTACTGGCCGGCGTCGTTATACAGGGCAAGTTCTCTATTCAACACCCGGTAAATAACCCTTGCTTCTGTCAAGCGCTCGGAGGCGAAGCAGGATACCCTATCGCAGTAGTAGTTAATCATGTGGAGGTATAGAGCGTAGATGTCATCCAGCTCACCTTTGTATCCACAAAGCCGGAGTACCGCCAGACTGATATCCGGTTCGCAGTATGGATCTTCCAATCCTATAAGCCGCAGGGTATTAAAAAGCTTGTGAATCCGTAAGTCTTGCATAATAAGAAACACCACCAAGTCAGCCTCTTCTGTACCACGGTTCACCAGGAATGCTAATTCATGACTGTTCTGGATCATATTTTAACTTTTAATGGTAATTACTCAACAACCTTAAATCCTAATCCTTATTTTACTATATTGGTACGATGGCCGCCAGTTAACCACAACAACTTAACAAACAGCACTTTACCAAGGTCAACGGGCGGCGTATCGTACTACATTTGCAGGATGTAATACAAAGAAAATACACGACCCTGCCGTAACCTACCGGCCGCGAGACGTATGTTACGGCTCATTCAAATATTATAGAACAGTCGCATTTATATTTAGGTATAGGTACATTTGTAACAAGACAGTTATTTAGTTTATGGAAAACATCACAAAAAGACCCGTTCACGTTGGGCAGAATATTCAAAAATTCAGGAACGTCCGCGGCTGGAGCCAAAGCACCTTTGCCTCCCATCTTGAAGAAAAAAGAAAGAAGCCCGTCAGCCAGCAGTATGTATCCGATCTTGAAGAACGCGAAGTAATCGAAGACGATACCCTGCTGCGGGAAATTGCAGAAGTTTTAGGAGTAGTTCCGGAGGCATTAAAGTACTTAGATGTAGAATATGCATTTAACATCATTGGCAATACGATTCATTACCATGAGAATGATTATGCCCAGATAGTTAATCAGCCATATTATTCACCCGTAAGCCAGACGGTAAACAATCCGCTTGATAAAATACTGGAATTCTTTGAAAAGAAAGAGGCAGAGTACAAAAGTGAGATTCAGACATTACGCCAGGAGCTGGACCGCCTTCGAGGTAAATAAAAAAACAGGCTATAAGATCAAAAAAAGCCCGGCTGGTGAGCCGGGCTTTTTTAATGCCTGTCCCAACCGTTGTATGTATCCGTTCTAAAGTATCGCTTGCTCTTGGCGCAGATACCTAAAGAAATGTCAAATTCCGTCAAAAAAAGTAAAACCTAATTGTAATATTGTGCGTTACAACATCGTTACCAATATATATCATAAAAAACGAATCAATTTTCGACACATTAAGCCCCACTAAGAGTATGCGCCCCGCCTCATCTAAATCAAAAACATATGGAGTCGCTACACCGTTCCGCGTCAATCGAGATCGAATGTGTCAGTCAACAGATACTGTACTGTAACTGGCTAGGAACGCAGAGTTATCAATCTATCGTTGACTCCGGGGCAATTATTCTCAAACTCATTCAAGAGAATCATTTCACAAAAGTTCTAAACGACAACACCAAAGTAACCGACCACTGGTACAGTGGTGCGCAATGGACTACGCAGCAGTGGTTTCCTGCTATAGTAGCCGCCGGCGTACAACGGTTTGCCTGGATAGTATCGCCAAATGTATTCGCGAGGCTATCGGCAGAACGCGCGGCGTCAAAGGTGAAAGTCGTTAAGATATTCAAGGATTACAACGAAGCATATACCTGGCTCTCGCAGTCCTAAGCATCCCGATTTTTTTTCTTGTACAATTCTTGTAGGCCTTTGTATGCTAAATACAGAGGCCGCAGAACCTTATTGTCTATAACGTAATCGATTATTTGTATGGATCATTTAGCCAACCTAGCCCCGCATTATGAACTGCGCGGACTAGAAACCATTGTCTACAAAGACCTGGCACACCTGTTAGAAAGTGGCTGCGAGCCAAACGATGACCTGGCCGAGGATTTTCGTTGCGCCATCAAACTAGAAACAGATGTTATAAAGCAAAACATCTATCAGAACGTGCTCTATTTTAAAGATGCCCGGGTTACAAAAACGTATGTCCAGGTACATCGGCAAGCGCTAATAACGCTCGCCGGTCACCTATTGAACTACATTTCTCCCGGTAGCCTAAGCAACGCTCCGGCAACTGGTAGCCATGACGTATTCAGCCAGATTCTATATTCTGCCCTGGAAGATCTTTTGTCGTTTATCGAGTTTCAGTTTACAAGCTATAGCGATCAAAACGCCTATATTCCATCAGGCTATAGACTTATTTTGATTCACCACATTAATGCCGACCTGGACACGCTGCAATCTAAATTAGCAGCCCGAGGGGTCGCGCCCGATTTACAGCATATCGTATTTTCTCCGTTCCAAAGTCTGTCGAAAGAGTCCACCTATATCTCGTACAAGCAAGTCCTATACATAAAGCAGTTGAAATCCCAGCTATCGCAGGTATGCAGCGTAAGCGAAGACGCCGACATAAATAAAGAGCTTAACAAAAAACTACACCGCCTGAATTTCAATTCAGAGCAGTACGCAGACTATTGTATAACCTATATTAGAAACTTCACAAAGAACCTGATTGGTTCCGAGGAGGATCGCATTACCGAACTTGCCCGGTTTAGAAAGTTAATCGTACAGATCCACGTTTTGCAAGGCTATGCGCTAGAACCTCACAGTCCCACTTTAAAGGACTGCCTTTGCGATTGGCTAGACGCCGAAATTTGGTACTTAGGAAAAACAATCCCACAACGTGCTGTCGCTCCGGTGGAGATTGCGCCGGCTGATCCAGATAACAAAATTATAGTAGATCTTAACAACGCCGAGCTCACGTACCTTTTTCGATTGTTGATTGCCGCAAAGGTTGTTATCAACTGGAATAAAACCGCATTAAGCAGTTTCATTCCCCAGGTATTCCAAACACGCCGGCAGCAAATAGCAGAAGACACACTTCGTAAAAAGCTATATAAAGCCGAGTCAAGTACTAAAGCCACGATAAAGGCAATCTTATTAAAGATGCTGGAAATTCTGGAAAAAGACGAAGGTGGTTCAATCGACAAACTGTTCTCTTAAATATTTATTTCCATATCAATAAATATTTTCTCTAAGTCAATTTAACGCAAACGAGTGGCGGGGTCCTGGTGGCTGCCGCCATTTTGCGTTCTGATGAAGCGTTTTATAGGAGCGAGTAAATAGGGGACAAAGGGGGACAAAAAGTTGTCTCTGTTTTCATATTGGTTTATGGGCTTGCTTTGTTGCTATCAAACTGAGTAAAAGTTTATGGCAACAATCAATCTCGTCACCAATGAAGACTTAGAAATCTTCAAAGTTGGTTTAATCGAAACATTCAAAGGCATTCTGGCTGAAAGTCAGGGTAGCCCCACACGCAAGTGGCTTAAGTCGCACGAAGTGCGCCGCCTGCTCACTGTCTCCCCAAACACACTTCAAGGCCTCCGCGAAAGAGGGCTCTTGCCGTACACCAAAATTGGCGGGGTAATTTATTACGACTACGACGATATACGTCGCATGCTCGAAGCAAACAAAACCAGCGGCCCGGAGCCGAACCCGCTGCCGCTAAGAATTGATACCGAAAGCAACGTTAACAGGCGCAAACGCTCATGAACTTCATAAAGCACTACAAAGGTTGGAGAGAAAGGATGACTGCCGATAAGCGCATCACAGGGCAACACGTGTTGGTCTACCTCACACTTTTTGATGTTTGGAATAACAATCGGTTTCGTAATCCAGTCGTGATCTTCCGCACCGAGGCAATGCAGCTATCAAAGATAAGCTCACCCAACGTGTATTTTCGGTGCCTAAAGGAACTTAGCAACTGGGGGTATATCGGTTATATGCCGTCGTTCAATCCGCGTCAGGTAAGCCAGATCCACCTATATCGATTTGATACAGGTCACACTATAGGTTCGGATACTGGTAACGATACTCCCCAAGCTACAGGTACTAATACAGCTACCGCGATTTCTCCTTATAATATTAATACAAACAATATAAACTATTTAAACACCAATGGCCACAGCAATAACACTTCAATTTCAGATAACAATTGGCAGCAGAACCCGAACCCGCAAGCAGTTGATTCCGGTGCTGGTCATCACCAACCCACCGAAAAAGAAACAGCCGGGGGGCGGGCCGCGCAGGGTGGGGGCGGGGCCATCCCCAGCTCGCTCGAAGAAGCCCAGGCCTACTTCCAACAAATCGGCTCAACCGCGCTCGAAGGCAAAACCTTCTTCAGCCACTACAAGTCGGTCGGGTGGAAAATCAACGGTATCCCTATCGCAAACTGGCAGGCCCTGGCCGATAAATGGCTTATCAAGTCCAACGAACTAGCAGCCAGTAGGCCCAAGCCGAAACACGCTGCGGGCCGTCTACACGTCGAGGAAAACAAAGATTACTCCAAGCCCCTATAAGCGACACACTCACACTCACACCCAACACACGCACTCACATTTACACACCCACTCCCTCGGCCTCCAGGTCGGGGGAGTTCTAAACCCCAGGATAATGCAATCAATCATCCCAGCACTCGAAGTTCTACGCGTAAGTTTCAAATGGGCATTGGAGTTTTTTGAAAAGCGCGGCAAAGAGAAATTTGGTCAAAAGTTCCGCATCTACCAGGAGGACCACGAAATCGTCTACAAGCTCATAACGTACTTCCTGGGCGACGAAAAAGAAGGCACCCGCCTCGGCATTGACCTCAAGAAAGGCATCTTGTTACTCGGCCCTGTAGGTTGCGGCAAAACCCAACTGATGACCCTCATGCGTGAAGTCCCACCCACCGATAAAACCTTTGTCATGAAAACCTGCCGCGACATAAGTTTCGAATTCGGCACCAACGGTTTTCCTGCACTCGACCGTTACAGCCACCTTTCGTTCCGCGAGAACAACACGCCCCGCATCTTCTGTTTCGACGACCTCGGCCCGGAGAACACCATAAAGTACTTTGGCAATGAGTGCAACGTAATGGGCGAGATCATCCTAAGCCGCTACGAACAATTCATTGCATGTGGTATGCTCACCCACATCACCACCAACCTCACCGCCGACGACATGGACGAGTACTACGGTAGTCGTATCCGCTCGCGGCTGCGGGAGATGTTGAATTTGATTTCTTATCCTGCTACCGCCAGGGATAAGCGCAGATAGAATCATATCCCACCTTGGGAAATTGAACAGACTAGCAATAGTATACTATGTAAATCAAACGCTAGAAAAACTAATTTGGATAAATCAGTCCGTCTTGCTATTTTAGTTGTGCCATCATATAGCGGCTTCTGCTGCCATAGCGATGGTTTTTTTGTTTATTGGAGTAAACAGTTATAGACATGAAAATTAATTCTTTCCGTGCCGAAGGCGTACACGATCATTTAGATTTTAACGTTAATTTCTTTTCTAATCTAACCTTTCTAATTGGCATTAATGGAGCAGGAAAGACCAGCGTCTTAAAATTAATTTTAGGACTAACATCTCCCTCATTTCACTTTTTAAATCAAATTCGATATAGATTTTGCGAAGTAGTTTGTAGCTCTAACGAGCTTGAAATGGATATTGTCATTCGCGCCGTTCAAGATGACGAAATGTTCTCAATCTTTTTAACAACAGGTGGAGTGACCCATCAGGCTCCACCAGTAAAACGTTTCCTGAAAAAAGATGCATTTCGCCAGTACGATGCAGATGACTTAGTTCATATTGAACAACGAATGCGCCAGGAATTTGATACATTGGATGTTTCAAAAAAGATTCGCGCACTGACTGCTCCCAAGTTCTTGGGCTTAGATAGACGAATTTATGAAGGGGTAAATTTAGAAGTCCGTCGTAGGAATTCCACTCTTCGTTATGCAACGAAAAAATTTGAGGGCTTTCACGATGCACAGGCGATAGACGTTAGTTTGGATGAAGCCAGAATCTTGTCTTTGATTATATTCGACAGATTCCTGATAAGCAATTCAGAATCAGCGATGACTTCAAATCAAAACTTTTCAGAGAGTATTTTAAGTTCTACGATGATTTTTTATACGATGTTTGGCCCACTAGCGAAATGCTTTCCGAAAAGAAAGAGCGAATTCTTAAAGCAGTTAGCGACTTGGGTATTAATAATATGTATTTTTCCATCAATGACTTTTTCAAACGAACCGATGAAATTGCAGAATATTTCGAGCGTAACAAGTTACAAGGAGAGGCAACAAAATATAGCGATGGAGATCGTGATTACCTCACGAAATGGTATGTCAATAGTAATCAGCTAAAGAGGATCGATGAGATTATATCCTCAAGTCAAGACTATCAAAAACGAATCATGGATCTGCGATCTCCTTTATCCAAGATGGAGGAGCTTACTTCTAACTTCTTAAGGGAAGGGCAAAAAACGTTGCGTATCGAAAACGATGGTGAACTTAAGATAAGATTAAGAAACGGTTGCGAGGCAAGTGTATTTGAACTTTCGTCTGGCGAAAAGCAAATCATCATAATGATCGCTCACCTTATTTTTGAAGAGGGGCGCAAAGGCTCTGGTGTTTTTATTATCGACGAACCGGAATTATCACTTCATATTGCTTGGCAGGAAATATTTGTCAAGTCAATCACCGCAGCAAGCCCTGCTACGCAGTTTATTCTAGCCACGCATTCGCCATCCATAATATCAAATGCTTATAATGAGGCATTTTGCCAGGACTTAAGTTTAATGAATTTTTGATATGTTGAGTCTTAGTGAAGATCCGAAGAGGTTGTCATCTCTTTTTTATGCTTATCGCAATGATATAGACATTTATACCGAGGATAAATGCGCTGATAAGGGAATTTTATCGAATTCTTTTTAGAAGGCTTGTAAGTCCTCGAATAAAAATAAATGACATTACTCCACTTGGTCCCAAAAGGAGTGTCATTGAACGATGCCTCAGCGAACCTGATAACGGGAGAAGAAAACTTTTCATAATCGATGGCGATGTTGATATAATATATAGAACATCCCTTCCCTCGATAAATAATCTCTATATTCTTAACGGTTATTGTATAGAAAACTTCCTGTTTGACAAAACAAGTATTGTAAAATTTTTGTACGACTTCTGTGCTACCAAATCCATTGAGGAAATCGAAACAGATCTTAATTTTAATAAATGGTTAGAGACCTATGCAGATAAGCTGATTAATATGTTTATACATTTTGCAATGACACATCACTTTGGCGGTACGTTTGCAGTCTGTAGCGCTTATAAATTTCATCCAAAGGAAGTCTTTGACGAACAATTGGTTGACCAAACTATTGCTGAAATAAAATCCCAAATTCTTTCATTGGCATCTGAAAGCGAATATTTGCAAAAGTTTCAAGAACTGACCGATCGTTGGAAAAGTAACATCTCGACGCTGATGACAATTGTTTCCGGGAAAGACTACCTACTACCTATATTGTTACTAAAAGCAAAATCTATACGATCTAATAGACCCTCACCATCCACCAGTGATCTTAAATTTTTGTTAGTCCAGCACTGTGAGCTAGATAGACTGGCTAGTTTAAAAGCCGCAATCGAAGGGTGACAGACTTAATAGTTGCAGCACAGAAGATACTATTTGACAAGCCCAGCAACATCTACAGTGCCGACAAGATGAAAGATTGTGGCGGCCATCCTCCTTAACTTGTGTGAATGGTTAAGGCGTTTTTTGCTGCCGTTAGCAATAGCCGTGGTATTTTTTACTTGCAAGCGTCTCTAAAGTGGTGACCGTATTCATTTACATAGACAAGACTGAGAGTTGTGAATATTTCCAGTTCTAGATCTGGGTGTTTAGCTTTATAGTTGTCCAATATATTTGATAACTCTTGATGAGCTTTCAAATGTTCAACACCGCTAGTATCATTACCTGCAGTGCGATCAAACAGAAGATCTATTAGTCCAAACTTGCTAAGCCTAACTAAACTGGCTGAAATATCAAAAACGGTAGCATCGCTAAAGCGCCAGCCGATAAACCACTCGGGCATAGATCCAATAAAGTTCTTACCTATTCTTTTTATCGCTACTTGGGGATTAAGAGCAGGCTGATAGTCATTGCTTGCACAAAGTTTATCAAAGACCCGTGCGTCCAAACTGTTCATCTGTTTTATAATATTAACAAAAGAGGGATGAACAACCCTATCTTTTCCCTTGTCCATGGAGCTAGCAAGAAGACTGAGATACATTTCTCGCAATGTTTCGTTTTGTGCAGTGTAAGTTAACGCTTGGACAAGGGGTACCGCAATTTCTAACGGCGGTTCTTTTCGTTGTGTCTCTGGTATTTTCTCAAGACGGTCATTGAATCCACCAAGTATCAAACCTTCAATACTTTCCCAGCCCTGGGCATATCTTTTCATGACCTGATGTATGTGCTCAATTCCATTTAGCTCCTTAGAAGGAAGTGAATTAGTCGATTCTTTACTGATCCTTGAAGGATAGTTACTTGACTCATCCGGAAAATTATTCTCTGAAGGTTTGTTAGTCATAATTTTACTATAGGTTTTGAAATTTAAGAAGTAGTACTGAGAATCTCTTTAAATTTAGTCTGATTTATTGGAGAGTAATTGATTGAATTTTGATCAAAAACAAACATTTTAATATATTGAATAGTATCTAAATTAATAAGCTTTGGAGGAAATAATTCATAGAATTGATAATTGGTCGATCATCAAACTTCTTGGGGGTACTGCTGCCGTACTTGCACTGGTATTAGGCTGGTTTTCAAAATACTTCATAAGGCGGTTGGATCAGCGGAATCAGCACAGTTTCGATAAGCGCTTGGAAGAAATCAAGGGTGCAATTACTAAGGGGAACAACACATTAAACACAACTATTGGCAGTTACTTATCATCGTCTCAAAAAATTCTTGATAAAAAAATACAGGCTTATGAAACTTTATGGGCGTCGGTTACCAAACTAAAAGGTGACATGGCCCAAGGGATTTTTTTTGTGCATGATATTTTTCCATACAAATGGTTTGCCGAGCATTCGTCATTCGAAAAGCTGAATAATAATCGAAACCTTGGTCCGGCTATTCGCGCTTATAGTATAGATAAAAATGTAACAGTACTCCTCGATAATTATAAACAAATTGAGGCATGCAAGCCGTATGTTACTGATAAATCGTACATGCGATATTATGCATACCAGGCTGTCATCGGACGGTTTACCCACGAATTTATTGATGCTTATTCTAATAGGAAATTATACTGCTGGAAAGAAGATTCGCACCTGAACGATATTATCAAAGTTATTTTGACAGAGGAAGAAATTAAGAATATCTATGATCTGGAGCTTGGATCGATTACAAGACTAGTTAATTTATTGGAATACAAGATCCTAGAGGACATAAGAAGCACATTATCAATAAAGGACAATACTGAGGATACAATTTCCTACTTAAAACAAATTGAAAGTATCCTGTCAGCTACGGTTCAAAAGAATACTTTATTGTGATAGCCGTTCGCCTCCCCACACTACACAGCCGCACTATTCACCCCGCGCCTTGGCAGCCTACGGCCTGCCATAAGGTTGAAGCGGTGCGCTGTGCGCGGTGGTTGTGGGGCCGGAACAAAAGTCCCGCCAGCCGTTCCCGCACACTTCCCGACGCAAAGCGGCTGTCATGCCTTTTGTCCGTCCCTGCTGATTGTTTTCTATTGCTCCGCTTCGCTCTGCATAAGATCAAGGCCAGCTTTTACACAACCACCGTGCTCGCGCGGTATTGGCCTGCCCCTTTTGTTTTGCGGGGGACGGCGGTGGCAGGCCAATACCGTTATTGGTGCGCGCCTTATTCCTCGCAGGCTCCCCCGCACCCCCACACGCCTGCTCGGGCGCGCTAAATACAACGGGTGATATGATTAATAACCAAACAGATTTACCTTAAGTTGATTGCTGAGAAAATTCGGGGGAGTGAGCGAGGTTTCTTCGCTTATTTGATTTTCCTCGTCCAATTTCACGATTTGATAAGCGGCCTCCCTAAAAGCTTGTAACAAAATGTCATTTTGCTGCGGTATGAATGTGTCAAAATATGATGGTTCAAAAAAAATATTTTCAACATTGGGCGCTAGCAAGATGCTAATATCACTCTTGAGGTTTTGCCTCAGAAATAGTTGGTCGGCTAAGCCTCTATAAAGTTGCTCATCTTGTCTGAAATAGCTAAGCAGAAAGATAGTTTCCCTTTCCTCGGGATAAAGCGTCACAAATACAAACTCCATTCGTTTATCAGAATGCTTTATTTCAGTCCCGTTAAAATCCATTTCAAGATAAAAGGCAGATGAGGCTGCGATAGGATAATGGGCATTCAACCTATACTCATGCGTTACAACTTGGTCAAAACTCTTATTTGTAATAATATCATCAAAGATTTTTTTATTTTCAGCAATGTCATTAAGAGCTTGATCCCCATAGTTCATATAGTAGCTTGTCGCCTCCTTTGCATGCATTGATACAACAAATCCTCGGTAGGCGAATAGAAAATGTTGCTCAGTAGACCCTACATATGGATCTACTTCGATGGGCCTAAATATAGCGTCATGTCTGTTGCAAAATCCGTAGAACGTAGAAGCTACATTTTTACTGACTAGCTTTCCATCAAATTCTCCCCCGTCTATTTCGTATGTCTTGACGTGACCGTTCTTTGCTATTTTTTTTAGTATCCCGTTATTCTGAATCGAATGCGCTGCTGAAATTATAATATTACCCGCCGGATCTGTATGACATTTTTCTTTTGAAGCATCTGGGTGCCAGCATTTTTTAGAGAGCATCTTTGCTCGCTTTTGTACTTCTCGCATGATTGCTGTAAAATCTTCTTCGGTAATATTGGATAATCCATATTTTGCGCCGATTTCAAGAAGCTTTGACACTTTCGGCATATCTTGCTTTGGTAATGCATCTATTTCTGAAATGAAACTGTCATAGTTATTAGGAGTTAGTCCTCCCTTTCTAAAATCTCGAATCACCTCAAAATAAGCGTGATATTTAAATTGAATATTAAATACGGTACGTAGATAGTTAACCATAGCTATTCGTTGTGTTTAGTAAAGACGTTGTCTTTCAATATAGTGTTTATAAAGAAAAAATGTTTGAATTATGAGACGTTTGTTTTGCAGCTGTTGGAACTTCCTTAGTATAGCGCAAAAAAAAAGGCCTCCTTTTTAAGGAAGCCTTTGTGAACTAATGATCTGGCCGTGTTCGCTTGAACACAGATTCCAGGAGATAAGAAGTAATAAAACTCACCACTGCGCCGATCAACGATAGCATAACCGTTTCCACTACATCCCTGTTATGCAGGTTCGCCAATACCGACGCAAGCGTTCCGCCCATCACTCCACACATAGTATTCATGCTATGGATCGTTGTCATCTCCTATAGGCTCCTCCTCGTTAGTTATAGCGGTCTGACTTATTGCGGTTGCTACACTTCCCGCCACTGTTAAATAGCCTGCCAGGGTTATAATACCAGCCGGCAAAGCGACCGGCGCCGCGAGCAATGCGCCGCTGGCTGCTGCGAGCGCCAGGCCAACCGTGCGCAATACCTTGAAAAACTTAGGCGTTGGCGCCTGTATACGTTGAATTATGTTCATCGTTATTCGATTTAATGTTAATAAAAACTTTTTCCTTGCGGTCCATAGCCGCTAATACCAGCTTTTTAAGCTTCTCATTTGCCAACCGGGACAACTTGCCTATTCCTGGCCCCGAAAGCTCTGTGACGGGCGCAATGCAGCCCAGCAGCTCAGTCGTGGCATCATTGGCGGGATGAATCAGAATACTACTTCGTCCTGGAACATCCGCTACCTCCAGGTGATGCTGTCGCCGTGGCGTGAATCGCTTCCTAAGCTCATATCTACCTTCCGGTATACATGAAACGCTCCGTTGGTTGTGCCGCCAGGGGAGCTCAATAGAGGAGCAGACGCGCCGCCCCTCATACTGAATTTCTCCATTGGTGGCCGTTGGCCAATACGTTCGAATTAGTTCGAGTTCCATTACCTTACACCGCTTACAGTTACAAGCGATAGCGCGTTGTATGCTCCATTTCTCAGGGAGTACATCTGTCCGTTCACTTGCTGATAAAACTCGATTCCGAAAATCAAAAACAGCGGGTGTCGGCTATTGGGTGTAATCAAAATTTCCAACGTTATCGACGGCTGCGTTTGATTGCCGATTACAATTTCCGGCGTGGAGGATGTGTTGACGGAGTATTGCAAATCCTCAAAGCCGATTTCCGCACCGGAAGCCACCAGCTTACAATGTGTTGCGCCAGTAGGGTATGCAATCATATTCGAGGGCACGAACGTCGGTAAGTAAACCGACAGCGCGCCGCTTCCTCTTTCAACGATCGGCGTGTAAGGAGCAAAAAGTGTCCGCGAAAGCTTTCCTGTTTCGTTAAACTCAAAGCCTTGCAGAAGCTCCGCTTCCCCGTCGATGACATTGCGCTCACCCCGCAGGTTAGTGGCATCCGCTTGCACAACCTTCACCATTTCGCGAGTAAGACGGCTTGCCATTCTACTGTCTGCCGTGTTCATAATCACGGATCGGAATACCTGCCGCAGCAATTTAGCCGCTGCACCTGCTCGTCCGAATTCCGCGCCGTTCTCACGTGTCCGCTGGAACTCCGGACTATTCTTGATACGTTCCGCATCAACTCCACCTTTTTGCCGCGCCAGGAAACCATCCTCCGCAGTTTTGTAGAAGCTTACGCCTCCCATTTGGCCTGTCAACTTAATCAGACCAGCTTGTCTTGCCATTCATTATTGTTTCGTTGTCCGTTTTGTTTGCTGGCTCAAAACGGTTAAGCCGTCATTGCAATAACAGCAGCAAAGGAAAAACTAAAGATTTTTTCCTCAAAAGAGCAGGTTCCGTTTCATGTCACATCTTGCCAATTCTTCCTAATTCTTCCATGTATTATATTCGTAGGACAAGTGTATAACAACGTTATATCAACAGTATAGATAAAGTATTATGGAACTCAAACGAATGATAATCTATTCAAAAGACGTGGAGAAGATAACAGGTAAAAGTGGTCGTTCAGCACGTAAGATAATGTCCGACATACGGAGGAAGTTTGGCAAGAGTAAATATCAATTGATATCCGTAGGCGAGTTCTGTACATATATGAGTTTACCGGAGGCGGAGGTGCATGATTACCTGGGCAACACAACTGTTTAATGCTTTTGCGTGCCAATGACGAACAACGTCGCAAAATGTTTAAAACTTCTATTCAAAACGTATTAAACTTACTACCTTTGGGGCACCCTGTGAGGTAACATCAATTGGACTTAAAATGCGTGTGTCCATTCTGTGTCCTCATCGAGACGCTCTTTGTAAATGCTTGATAGACAATATTTAAGGAGGCGGGCTGTCATCCTGCCGCCCCGACTTGATAGGACGATTCCGAATTTCCATCGGATCGTCCTATTTTTTTTGCCTGCAATTCACTAGGTGTCAATAACATATCCTCGACCACTCTGTTTAGTTTAATGGTTCGAAAACCGGATTTATCAAAAACGAGTTTTCCGGTGAACACCGAACTAATGATTAATTGCTTTTCAGAAAGTGTCGAATTCGCATAGAATATGTGCAAATTCGATAGAATCGTCGTGCCCGTTCGAAGATCGTCTTCATAGTTCTCTACAGTCGCCATTAGCTTCGCTTGTTTGCCTACGAGTTCAGCGTTAGCTTTAGTTAGCTTAACTTTCAATGCTTTGAAGTCTTGAACATCCCAGTCTCCGTCTGCGGCCATTAACCGTGCGTTCTCGATACGCGCTTCATTCTTCGCCACCTCTGACTTGAACTTCATAATTCTTCGAATACCTGTTTATTCCGGGACTCAAAGTCGTCCTTTAAAATTTCATAGTTAAGCTCCAAAGCAGCCTCGTTAAACGTCAGTTTAGAGAATTCTTTCATGAACGCATTGTTGGCCAACTCCGCAGCAAATCTCTCTTTACAGCCGCAGGTACAATGGTAGTAATAGTATTTTCCGCCGTTTCCTCTTGAGGCGCTTCCCGAAAGATTCTTGCCACATAGACGGCACTCTAGTAGGCCTCTCAACGGCAATTCTTCCTTAAGCGTATTCTTGGTAGGCCTATTTGGAAAGCGGCCGCTTAAGGCATCCTGAACCTCGTCAAATAGACTCTTCTCGATCAAAGGCTCATGTATTCCATCTGTGTAATAGCTCGGTTCGTTCCCGTAGGCAGGGACAAGAATTTTTCCTATGTAGGTCTTATTGCGAAGGAGTAGATGAAAATTATTTCGCGAACATTTAAGCCCCTTTGTTGCCATGCGCCGCCTTAGCTCTTCAACACCGAAGGCGTACGTAGCGAATTCTCTAAACGCCTCCTGCACTAGTGGTGCCATCTCAGAATCTTAACGATTAAGGCTTTGCCATCTTCTGTACGAATATTACGGTATCCTACCGGCGCATGCTGCGTCCAGCGTCCTTGCTTTTTTGCGCGGTATAGACCACATACACCGGGGCTGTTTCCAATCATGGCTATAGCAGTACAGTATTCACGTCCGCTGGCTTTGTAGCTACAGGCTTTAGTCCGCTGACTGTAACGTATTACGACAACTACGACTTTAGCCCCGGTTGGGGCAAGCAATATGCCTACGCAGCGGCTGAGATAGAACCAGTGGCTTTTAATGGAGCCACGTATACGCAGGACGCAACCGCATTCGGATCAGTATTAGGACAGGTAACCGGCGTCAAAGTGAGAACCCTGGAAGATCGATCAACCTGGCTGTATACGATAAACTATTACGACGATAAATACCGGATTATCCAAAGCGTGTCCGATAACCTGAAAGGTGGCGCCGACCGTGTGACGAACTTATACGATTTCACTGGCAAGGTACTGGCCACGAAAAATAACCACACTACCGGTAAAGTTACCTGGCAAAATATAGTAGCTGCAACGGTCGATGGCGATAACCTAATAAAGACTGGAACGTCCGCCACATGGGGGACATCCGGTGCGTCGTCAGCAGAGAGGATACCCGCCGGCGTCGAAGGCTGGGTAGAGATTACAATGAGTGAAGTTGGTTCACGTCGTATGGTTGGATTGTCGCCGGACGATGCCGATCAAAACACGACATCGATTAAATACGGCTTCTACCTGGATCTGGCGACATTGCGTATGCAAGTAAATGGATCGACCGTTTCGGTCACGTATCCTCTCGCTATCGGCGACCGACTTCGTATTGCGCGTGAGGGTGGGTTAATAAGCTTCTACAAGAATGGTATAAAAATCTATCCGCTTACGATTAGCCAACAAATCTCGTCAACAGAATCTTTGCTGGTAGACGTGGCAATGCATAGTTACCAGGCGACAGTTAGCCGTACGCGCCTTTCTGCCGGACAGGAAAGCCCGAAAACAGTAACTCGTCGTTTTGACTACGATCATGCTGGAAGGTTAACCAAGACATGGCATAAGCTGAATACTGGCGCGCAAATACTACTTGCGCAAAATGAGTATAATGAACTCGGGCAACTGGTCAACAAAAGACTGGACAGTTCCGATGCTATAAGCACACCCCGAAGGACAACGTACCTTCAAGCAGAGTGTGGACTACCGCTACAACATCCAGGGCTGGCTATCATCGATCAACAATTCATCCCTCACGTCTACCGCCGATAACCCGGACCGTGCCGGAACGCCGAAGGATTTGTTCGGTATGGAGTTGGCCTACGAGGGACTATTCGATACCGGCAATACACGACAGTATAATGGCAATATTTCGGCAGTACGTTGGAGCAACAGCCTTGGCGTGGGCGACGTGAAAGAGAATGCTTATAACTATGGCTACGACACACTGAATCGAATCAAAAAAGCCGACTTCCGCCAAAAGAAATCATCGTGGGGGCTACCCGAACATACCGACGACGATGGCAACACACAGACCTCAGCGGCGTGGTCTGAATCGGGCTACGCCTATGACCTGAACGGAAACATTCAGAAGCTCATGCGGAAAACGGCAAAGGGAGCCGCGATGGACGACCTGAAGTACAACTACGGTACATCGCAAAGCCGCACCAATAAGCTTCTGAGCGTAACTGACTCCGGCGACAAATCTGCCGGCTTCATTGACGGCAATGTAGACACAGACGACTACACTTACGACGCCAACGGCAGCATGGTCGGCGATCTGAACAAAGACATCCGCGCGATAGTATACAACCATCTGAATCTGCCCGCCCGTATCACCAAGAGAAACGGCGAGTACATCGTCTATACCTACGACGCTACCGGGCGGAAGCTGCGGCAGCAGGTATTCAACGCCAGTGCAGTCCTTCAGAAGCAATCCGATTATATCGGTGAGCACTTCTACGAGAACGATACGCTCAAGTTTATAAACAACGAAGAAGGTCGTGTCTTCACGACGGGGGCGACACCGGAGTACCAGTACTTTATGAAAGACCACCTCGGTAACGTCCGGATGACGTTCACGACAAAAGAAGACGTTGATGTTACTGTGGCAACGATGGAAACCGCCAGTGCCAGTACCGAAAGCAGTCAATACCTCGGCTACGACGAGGCTGTAGTGCTAAATGCTAAACTGTTCGATCACACCTCTCAGGGTGAACCGATCCAACCTGGTAGAGCGTATTACTCGACGTTGCTCCGAGGTGAAAGCCCCGCGATCAACGAGAAGTACGGCTTGGCTCAGTCACTAAGCGTTATGCCCGGCGACACCGTAAAGATGGAAGTGTTTGCCAAATACGTCGACGCTGGTATACAGCCGCAAGCCCAGGCGCTGATCGACGCCCTGGCGGCGATCGCAAACGGTCCTGTTCCTGGAGGAGCATTGATTGACCGAGGCGCAATCGGAAGCCTGGGTGGTGCCACACTTCCCCTGGCGGCATTCCTTTCGCGTACAAATGAATCCGGAGACACTGCTCCCCGTGCATACCTCAACTGGCTGGTGTTTGATCGTAATTATGCCTTTAGAGACGGTGGTAGCCAGCGCATTAGTACTGATGCCGCAGTTGATCGCCTCGGAAACGGTACCCATGAGCATCTGTTCAAGGAATTGGTTGTCGAAGAATCGGGCTATGTATATATTTACCTGAGCAATGAAAGCGAGAGCCCCGTTGATGTGTTCTTTGATGATTTTAAAGTGGAGCATGTGCACGGCCCAGTGGTGCAGGTGGAGGATTATTATCCGTTTGGGTTGACATTTAATTCGTATCGGAGGGAAAGTACTCCGGAGAACCGGTATTTATACAATGGAAAGGAGCGGGTTGATGCGTTAGGATTAAACCTATACGATTACGGTGCACGGATGTATATGCCAGACTTGGGACGATGGGGAGTTGTTGATCCGTTGGCTGAGAAGGGAAGACGCTGGAGTCCTTATAATTATGCTTTTGATAATTCGATACGGTTTATTGACCCAGACGGGATGTGGCCTGATATTGGTATAAGCAGCGCGATCCATACCACTCTTGATGTCGTCGGATTAATACCTGGAGTTGGTGAAGTGGCCGATGGCTTGAATGCGGGCATTTATCTAGCTGAAGGTAACTATACTGATGCTGCCCTTAGTGCAGCAGCAATGATTCCATTAGCAGGAATTGCGGCTACAGCAGGCAAATTTGTTAAAAGCGCGGATAAAATAGTCTCAGCGGCAAAGGCTGTAGATAAAATGGAAGATGTCGGCAAAAGTGCTAAGAAAGTAAGTCTTGATGCAAATGCATTGTCCGCCGGAATTGGTGAAGGAAAGCTAAACTCTATTAAAAAACAAATTGGATCTGATACCCCGATTGTATCGATGACGGCAGCAAAGGAAACTATGAGTTACCATGGAAAAGATAAGGTTAGAGCATTCATGAAAGAGGTTGGGGCAACAATCTCAAAGAATGGAGCAAGTACCGCTCAAGTGAAGGAACTTCAAAGTAAGGCCCAGGGGATGAAAAGAGTTGTTCATGACAACGATGCGAGTATTATTGGAAGCGCAATAAATAATAATGCAGCTCTCCTGACAAATGATCAAAAAATGGGAAGGTTTGCCGAAAAATTAGGTGTAGAAATCAGAACTTATTAATATGGGTTTATACAACAGATTAGTAGTATCCTTGAAATGTAAGAATTGTCAAAATTCTTTCGAAGGAAGAATTCAGTTCAAAGTTGGCGATGTGGATTTAAATAATTACCACGTTGGCGATGATATTAAGATTACCATTGCGGACCTTGATTTAAAAGAAAAGAAGATCATGGCGTACGGAGTTTTAGAAAATGGGCAATGTCCTTTTTGCAATTTTAACAATGCAGAGGAATATGACGTACTTATTGATCAACGTAAGGTCCTCGGATGGAGGATAATGCTAGATAATTCTCCATATTTAGAAGCCACTTTTAACGGTGGTAGATTTTATTTCCCGTAATTGACATTACCTATCTTTCGGTGAAAACTTTCATGACATTTCATTCGGTTGATTATCATGGTAATCCATGTCATTTAAGAGCTATTTAAAAGTATGTGAGAAAAGCCTATAATACAATGTAATTTTGCATGGATTAATTTGTACGGCGTTTTGAGTGCTAGGCTGAAACTATTCAGAGAAAGCTACAATTATTTAATCAAGATATTTAGATACTGGAAGAGTATCATGATCGTCTATTCCAAGTCTAAATTTGAGGGCGTAAAATGAACTGTGTCAAAGTGCAAAAAATCACCAACTTGAGCAACAAGAGGAGTTTGATTTAGAGGATGGATAGTTCAAGTGGACTCTTTTAATAGCTTCGCAGACATTTGGCATCGCGCGTATCCATGCTTTCAATAAGGACGAAATTATTATGCATTGGCCTCCATAGCGATGGCAGGATGATCAGGTCAAGCAGGTGTTCCATGGAGATTCAATAAACTTCACTTTTTTGACGCTTGAATCTTGCCGGTCACCCTTGGAACGAAGGCCTTGTATTAGTCGGACGCATGCTCCAAAAGCCGACATTATAGGTGAAAGTAGATTATGTTCTATTTGCTCTCACGCTGACGTTTTCTCACTTGTCTGTTTGAAAGGTTGTCCTTCGTTGCAGAATTATTTGAATAGAATCCAGAGACGTTGGAAATCCGGCATAATCGTTTCAAATCATCTAGAAAATGGTTCGAATTTTTGCCAGTTACCCCGACCACAAAAAAAAGCCTGCAAATTTTTAAAATTTGCAGGCTTTTTTTGTGGTAGCTATGTGGATTCGAACCAACTCCAGATTACGATGGATGTTACTTACTTAAAAGAGTTTTTAATCGGTTAAATGCTTCTATAGTAAACTCATGCTCTAGGTAGCAAGAATGCGGGATGATTTTTGGGAGACCGGTGCTTGTAAAATCAATAGCCTGGGGTTGCCCACGGACTACCTCGTGGTGCTATCGTGTCAACTTCTACCGTGCTTGAGGCGTACGCTTTAAAGGCGTGATCTTTCGGACGGTAGTACCGTCTGCAACGTATATATTTCCTGCGGTGTCGAGTGCGATATCACGTGGCGAATAAAAGCTGGCTTCGCGTGTGGTGCCATCCCGGTAAACGCCTGGCAGATGTTTGTTTCCTGCAACGGTAGAAACGGTGCCATCTTCTGTGATCTTCCGGATGGCACGGTTGCCCAGGTCCGCCACGTAGAGATTTCCCTGCGCATCGGCAGTAAGGGCTACGGGGCCGTCGAATGTGGCGATGTGTCCCGGGCCGTCGGTGTGGCCGCGTGTCCCGACAACGGTCTGCCCCATAAACTCAAAAACACCGGCCACGCCACTGACAATACCCGTTGTCGATATTTTACGAATGCGCTGGCTGTGTAGATCGGCCACGTAAAAATTCCCCATGGCATCCATGGTGATGTCGATGGGAATACAAAAGGTGGCCGCATGCGCAGGGCCATCAATGCCGCCAACGGTGCGCGGAATCCCCGCAAGCGTAGTGACGTCGCCCTTCACGCTGATCTGGCGAATAACGTGATTGTCGTTGTCAGCCACGAACATGTTGCCAGCACTGTCCATTACAAGGCCGCCGGGCTTGTCAAACCATGCCTCTGTCTTCCTACCGTCCAGATGCCCGACTCTTCCGCTCCCTGCGAAAGTTGTCACGCTTCCTTCCGGAGAGATTTTGTAGAGAATGCAGTTGTTAAGCGCCGAACAAAACAGGTTGCCTTGTTTGTCTATGAAAAGCTTCGTCGGATTGGCGAGGGCGCCATCGACCAGCAAAGTCGTTTTTCCATCGACGACCTTATAAATACTGCCGTTGCGGGCGTTGGCAACATAGATGGCTCCGTCGCCGCCGACCGCGATACCTGTAAGACATTCGTCTGGCTCTTTAGAAGGGACGATTACCGCCAGCGTGGTTACCAGATACTCATCTGCGTGAGACTGACCAAAAAGCTCTTCAGGAGCACACCAGGATAGCGTGGCAAGGCCAATAGCAATCCATAGTCGTGGTACACAGCCGTGATCTGTTTTCATATATGTGTGGAAATTTATAGCGATTTCGGCAAAGTTGTGACTGAGTTCGGAATATAAAATAAGCTGCGACGTTTACAGCGCTTTTCCAGGACATCGGCACCCAGCTGGGCTACCGCAATGCATCAAACTTCAGCATCGCCTTTACTTAATCCTTCCTACCGACTTTGCAACAAGTCTTTTTATCTTTCCCAGCCATTAATCATCCTTTTTTTCTCTTCAAGCTTTATTTCAGTTCCATTCTCGTCCTTAAACCAAATCTCAAATCTGGCTTCGTATTGATGAGACCAATCTCCTTCATAAACTGTTAATTCGCTTTCATATGGAAAAATAGTTTGCCCTTCTTTTGACCATCCAATCTGTCTTATTGTTCGCGGGGTTATTCTATCTTCAGATAATATTTGATTTGTCTTTCCGTCAAATATCTTCATATAGATGACTCCAGCTTTACCTAACTTAAGACCAGCTTGAATAACATATATTCCAGGTTGCATACCGTCTATAATATTAAAATAGGTGCTATCGCTTTTGCTTGGATAATACGTTAAAAGGGGCATTGCGCCACTTTGGTTAATTTCATTTTCATATTTTAGAACCGCTGACAATTCATTGTTTATTTCCATAATTGTTTTGTTCGTAAAATATCGACTCACTTTCATGGATTCTTCAAAGATTTCTATGTTTATATTTTTACTTTGGATAATTAAATAAGACGAGCTTCCTGGAGAACCTGGATGCTCTCCTTCGATTGTGGGAACAATGTTTTTATTCATGGGATCTGTAAATGTAATCCCGCTTTCGTCGCGACCAAAGCCGTGATATTGCCCAAAGGAAATTATAACTCTCGTTTGTACTACATCTACACTATTGTTGAAATTTGAGTAGAACCCATTGAGCGAAGTTTGATATACCCCGTCTTGTAATTCTTTTCTTATAGCGAAGGTTTTTCCGTTGTTTTGTAAAACTTCCCATCGTGGGTTTCCAGAAAGGTATCGTCTCAGTGTTGCAGATTTCTCAATATTAAATTTATCTATACACAAGTCGTGCAATGATATCGTTGCTTCTACAGGCTTTGTCAGCTGCCCACCACCGTAACGTTGTCCCGAATTACAAGCGGCTATAGAAAGAAGTATAGATAGTATTAGGCTTAATTTTTTCATCTCCGCAGTAATCATATTATTGCCAGCCAAAATAGTATTAAATAATAGATTTGGCGGCTGATTGTTGATGAAAAACAGTTCTAAAATGACTCTATTGATAAGGATTTGATTTTTAATCTTGTCGAATAATCGATCCCTGATACAATAACCTCAGATCTTCTACCAAAAGGTTCGAGATTTTGCTACTTACCCGACTTCGCCCGCTAGACCGTAGGTTTAGCGGGCTTTTTCTTTTTCATAGCTTTTAGGGTGCGGCTTTGGGATGTAGTGACGGGGCTACGTCGGGCGATGCCCGACTTTGTGCTTGATATCTAAGGTGCTTTGGGATGGGAGGTGGACTTCGTGCTCGATTATCCGAGGTGCTCGTGGGGGCGGTGTTGTTGTGAATAGGGGTTGTTATAATTTTAAACGTTACGGGATATGTGGTTTGTTTATGTTCTGAGGTGTTCGGATGGATATTATTACACGGGATGTACGGAGGATGTGGAGGAGCGGCTAAAGCGGCATGGATCGGGGTATGAGGTTGCTACGCGGTTGAGGTTGCCGGTGGTGTTAGTGACGTATGTCGCATTTGTTGAGAAGCATAAGGCGTTTGAGTTTGAGAAGTATTTGAAGACGGGGTCGGGGAGAGCGTTTGTGGGGAGGCATTTTGTTTAGTTGTTGAAGGTGGTTCGAATCCTGGTGGCGACTTGTTAGAAGCAATTTTTAGCTGGTTACAAGAGAAATATCAGATTAGTTTGTTTAAATGTTAATTCGAGCAGACGTAACTCTGCTGATGGAACGCTCCGTGAGATCAGTGCTCCAGGATGAAGCAGGAGGCATTACATATTCCAGAGAACGAGAAATATCAACCCGAATCATTCAGCGTTTTCGGGTTGATACAATCTGTGTCAGTTGTTGTAAGCGTTTACTTCGCTCTGTTTCTACGAGAGATCGCTATGGCGCCGACGGTAATAACCAGAGCCGTAACTGCCATCCTCCCGAGAAAGGCAGGCCGATTATGTTTCCATTCAGCTCGCCAGCCACGTTCGATCCACGGGTTAGGAAGAATGCCATTTTTTAGGTCACTAAGTTTTCCTTGGATCACATCTACCCGATCTGCCAGTATAAGTGTCATCCAATGGGTGGCTGTGCCTTCGCTAAACTTGTAAGCATATCGGCGGATGGCTCCGCTCAGACCTGCCGGAGGTGTAGACGTCCCAAATACACGCGTAATAGCAGGACGCTCTATCGAACGGAAGATCTCAACGTTCTGCCGCTGCTGTGGTGCTTTTTCATAATTCAGACGCTCATGATCGGCACCATTCGAATGTTTCATAGGATACGTAGGATCGTTGTCAGGATCTGCATCCATGCCCCAACCGGGAATATCCTGTACACGATAATCCATATTTTGATTTACAATTTCCCTGTCCAATGGAGGTACTATTGTATTTTCTAAAACGTTTTTCATAAGAAAGAGTTTAAGCTGCGTATGCCCTTGGTGGAATCAACAATGGTTTAATTATGTAGTCGAGCTTCTTGGAAAACATCCGGTAAGCGTCAGACACTTCTTCCAATGGAATGCGGTGCGATATGAGTCCTTTGGGATTCAACCTTCCGCTCATCACATGATCAATGAGTTTAGGCAGTAGGCGCTTCACTGACGCCTGGTTGGCGCGCACGGTAATACCCTTATTCATCAGGCTACCGATAGGAGCGAGATTCCATGGCGGACCGTATACCCCTATAATGGACAGAATGCCACCTTTCTTAACGGAATTAATTGCCCAATGCAAAGCGGTAGCACTGCCGGCCTGCATCAATAACCCTTTACCTGTGATGTCTTGCAATGCACTGCCTGTAGCATCGCATCCCACTGCATCAATGCACACATCTGCGCCATACCAATCGGTAAGTTTTTTTATAAACACCACCGGATCATTCATCTCCTTAAAATTATAGGCTTCGCAATAGGAGTATTTTTTAGCAAACTCAAGGCGGTAATCAACGTGATCAATGATTATGACCCGTCCGGCACCAAAGAACCATGCGCACCGTGCTGCCATGATGCCGACCGGCCCGGCACCGAAGACCACCACTGTATCACCCTTTTGGATGCCGGCTTGTTCAGCTGCCTGATAACCTGTGGGCACTACGTCTGTCAATAGCACAGCATCTTCGATGTCCATGCCTTCGGGAATTTTTGTCGGGCTTACATCTGCATATGGCACGCGGACGTATTCGGCCTGACCTCCATCATAGCCTCCAGCGGTGTGGGCATAGCCGAAAAAGCCACCCACTGCTGTCGCTTCCGGATTTGACTCATGACAATTTCCATAGAGTTCTTGCTTACAAAAAGGACAAGTGCCGCATGCGATGTTAAAAGGTACCAGTACGTGGTCGCCAACTTTCAGGTTCTGTACCCCTGATCCAACTTCTTCCACTATACCGGTAAATTCATGACCGAAGGTCATACCCACGCGTGTGTCCGGCACCATCCCGTGGTATAGGTGCAGGTCTGAGCCGCAGATCAGCGACCGAGTGACCCGGACGATAGCATCGTACGGATGCTCGATCTCGGGCTCGGGCCTGTTGCGGTCGGGCCTGATTTGATACGGTCCGCGAAAATTCATTGCTAGCATAAGCGGTTTTTTTAAAGTGAAATATGAAAACTTGTAGAATGGCTGTATGAACGAAAAAAATGGGCCAGAATGACAAGGACTTATGCTAACGCTGAACTCTGTGGTTAGTGTACGATTAAAAATGCCTGTATTTTTTGATCACAAAATCGTGCCGATCCCAATTTTGAATTAAACGAATTTTTTAAGTAAATGATTGACGTCAGTTTTTGGGGAGAAACATAATCTATCCGATAAATTGTATGACGCCTTTTTGCAGCAGTGTTTTACATACCCAGAGAATTGGGTAACGCATCAATGGATGTTAGTAGACTTCGTTTGGTATATATCAAGCCAATTTTGACTACATTTTTTCAACAGTTAAGAGCTTGGGGCCCTCAATAGTTCTATTGCCTTTTCAATCCGTAGTGCCACTGCGCTGACTCACTAAAAAGCTTGCAGATTCATTTAGAATCGCAAGCTTTTTTGTTGGGTTTGACTTGAATATCGAATAGTTCGTCAGACGCTTACACACTATTCCGGGCACTGTTAATAATCTGGTCTAACATATTTTTGGAGTTGTTTACGCAAATATTTTTTTGAATAATGCATCCTAAGACATTCCTTTTTATTCCATTGCTAATTAATCGTATATGATGTCGCATCAAATTCACCTGCCCTAAAATATCCCAATACTTCTTCGTTGGAATCATTGACATTGACAACGTTTCCTTTTAGCTGTGCAGGAGTAGTTGGAAAAGGCCCGCTTTCATCACTTCCAGATTGCTGAATGAATATGTTTATATAGTCATAGTATCGTTGCGAGATGCCATACACATTAATGCCCACAGTTACTCCAGCAACATAGTTTTCATTCTCGTTCTCGATAAAATTTTCGTTGCCATCTGTAAATTCATCTTTAATAACTGCAAGAGACGGCAGTGGCAAATTAGACGGCGTAAATTCCCCTAAATAATAATTTTCAACCGCTCCGGGGTCGTCAAAATATACCTGAAGCTGAATTTCTGCGTCACCATCAGAGCCTTCAATGGTTTGATTAATTCGATTAATAACAGGTGCTGCCATTAACGTTTCTGTTGCGGTGTAGGAGTTACCGTTGTAAAGGATTTTCAACGTGTACGATGCGTTTAATTCCGGCACGAAATCAATTGCCTTGTAACTACCATTATTCTGATCAGCAAAAACAAATATCGACCCGTCGTTTTCTTTGGTTACTGTTACTGAAGCGCCTTTAACAGGTACATCACGGTTTTTGTCAAAAAAAGCAGTTGATTCTCTTAGATTAATAGTTTGTGTTTCTCCCAAAGTACCTTTTTGCCAGTTAATAGACGCATCGACTACCAATCGTGCGCCGCCGTTTGGAACTTTAATATCTATGACATCGGTACATGCGATTAATAATCCAATTGTTATAATGAGTACCACTAATTTGCTATATGTATTTTTCATTGTTTTAAAATTTAAAGTTGTATGTTACTGATGGAACAATGCCAAATATGGCCGTGCGAGTGGCTTCATTTTCGCCTGTTTTTTGATTTTGGCCAAAGGCAACAGAGGCAGCATTTTTTCTGTTATAAACGTTGTATATGCCAAATACCCATTCGCCTTGCCATTTTCTATTTTTATTGTTTCGAGGTGTTAAGGTTGCAGAAAGGTCTAATCTATGGAAGGCCGGCAATCTGTCTTCATTTCTTTCGGAATACGTAGCTATCGATAATCCGTTGTATACAAACTGTCCATTAGGGTATGTAACAGGTCGCCCTGTTTGGAATATCATATTAGCTCCGAATTGCCATTTGTCGTTGAGTTTGTAACTTCCAGTAAACGAAATGTTGTGGGTTTTGTCCCAGTTGGAGCTGTACCATTTCCCGTTGTTAATGCCTAATCCACCGGCTGATCCGCCGGGCGTGCGCTGTTGCGATTTTGACCAGGTGTATGCCAGCCAACCAGTAAAATTCCCTTCGTTTTTTCGTAGTAAAAGTTCTAATCCGTATGCACGGGCTTCACCAGCCAATATCTCTGTTTCAATGGTGTTTTGTGCTATAAGTTCTGCGCCATTGATATAATCTACCCTATTGTCTATAGCCTTGTAATAGGCTTCCGCTTCAATAGAAAGCATATCTTCTTTTAAATTTCTAAAGTAGCCTACAGCATACTGGTCTGCGATTTGTGGTTTGATGAACTTTCCGCTAGGCGTCCAAATATCTAACGGCGTGGCTGATGTGGTGTTGGAAATTAAATGCAGGTATTGAGCCATTCGGTTATAACTTGCTTTAACAGAAGATTTCTCGTTAAGCTGATATGAAAGTGCAAACCGGGGTTCTACATTATTGAATGTAGCTATGCTTTTTCCCTTACCGTAGTTGGTCTTACCTATAGGTTTGGCACGTTCATAGATGCCTAATTCATCGTTGTACACTACTGGTAAATTATCGGCGTAATTGTTTAAGGTTTGTTGACCCAGTCGATTGAAGTAGCTAAAATGCAAGCCATATTGAGCTGTGAGCTTATCAGAAATCTTATGTTCCAGACTGGCATACACGCGGGATTCCAGTGCAAACTGGTCGTCCAATTTCTCTGGATTAACACCCGACGTTGCATCTAAAGGTTTGAGTTTGCCTGGATTAAACTGGTAGTAAATACCATTTACTCCAAAATCAAATTCTAATTTATCGTTTGCAAAATACCCTAAGTCATAGCGTATATTATAATTGCCGATATCCGAGGTCCAATCAAGTCCTTCAACAGGGATTTCCAGGTTGTAATTATATCGACCGTATATTAAGGATACATTGGAGAATACCTTGTCACTAAAAATATGGTTCCATCGCAAGTTTGCTGATCGGTTTCCGTATGAGTTAGTGAAAATACCGGCCAGGTTAAAGTTATCATTACCTAAATAACCCGATAGATATAGTTTGTTCTTCTCATCAATTTCATAATTTGTTTTCAGATTCAAATCGTAAAATCCGGCTCTACTGTTTTCGTTGGCTAAGGCTAAAAATATATTTGCGTAAGATGCTCTGCCTGCCACTATAAACGAACCTTTGTTATTAAACACAGGTCCTTCGACCGCCAAACGACTGGAAACAGCACCAATACCGCCAGTGAGTTGAAATTCTTTATTATTTCCGTCTTTTTGACGTATATCCAGTACCGAAGAAGCTCGCCCTCCGAAACGTGCAGGGATGCCTCCTTTATAAAGTTTAACATCCTTGACAGCATCAGCATTGAATACCGAGAAGAACCCAAACAAATGGGAGGCGTTGTAAATAATTGCCTCATCCAAAAGAATTAGATTTTGGTCTTCCGCACCACCGCGGACATTGAAGCCCGATGAACCTTCTCCGGCGTTGGTAACACCCGGGAGCAATTGAATGGACTTGATCAAATCTATTTCACCCAGAACAACAGGCATCTGTTTGATATCCCTGGTTGAAAGTCTTGCCACACTCATTTGTGGTGCCCGAAGGTCTACGTTTTTTGATTCCTCGGCTGTGACGACTACTTCCTCTAATAATTTATCGGAATCCGCTTTGAGCTCAATGTCGAGCTTTTGATTAGCGCTAAGGGTTACAACCCTTTCAAAAGTTGTAAACCCTATATAGGAAACGGTTAAGGTATAATTACCTTCAGGTGCCGTGATAGAATAAAACCCATATTCGTTGGTCGAGCTTCCGATGGAAGTACCTTTTAAAAAGACAGTTGCCCCCAGGAATGTTTCGCCGTTGGCAATATCCTTAACTACACCACTGATTGTATATTTTGCCTGTGCAAAAAGGAATACCGGGCACAACATTATGACCACAAATAAGGCATGTGCTTTTCTTGACCTAAAGGGTTTTAACTGTTTTGTTTTTGTCATAGTTACTAAAAATTTCAGATTACGTTTTTCATTCAACAGGAGCGAAATTTAGGCTTGCATCCATGGCTGTTAAAATGAAGTAGGTTCTGAATCCGTTTTTAGTACCTGTTTGTTATCAGAATGATTCTAATAATATGATTATAGACGAGGTAAGCACTATTGATTGTATCGTTCAAAGGTTCTACATGCGCTTTTCGCACGTGGAACAACGCCGATTGTAGAAAATTGCGCCTTTCCGTTTTTAGAGTTGTGAGGTGAGGGATTTGTCAGTTAATCTTGGCTACCTGAAAGGCTGAACGAATTCACGGCTAAGGAAAAGCACAGTATGCTACACGATGATGCAGCGCGGGAGTGCCATGCTGAAACCAGCGACAAGGCATGGTGCTCTGAAAGAAATCGCGTCAGTAGAGAGTGGATGCTAGTGTTCGGCCTGCTCTCCTGTAAGACAGTTTAATGTGCCGCGACACCAGGAATTGTCCGGACGGCCGACTTTGGAAAATGGATAAGCGGTCAGCAGCTCAATACTAACCATGACAAGGTCCATGAGCCGGGTCATCTTAGCCTGGCTGATCATCAAGAACAGGAACGTTTAGTAGCTAAGGTTTAAGTAAAAAAAATCCAGCTATCAGGGATTTAAGCCAATGTCTTTTTAAACTCACTTGGGGTGACGCCGTATATTTTTTTAAAGGTAGTGTTGAAAGAGGATTTGGATTTGAAACCAACTTCGTTAGCAATGCCCATAACAGAATAATTCTTGAACCTGTTATCCTTCAGAGATGCTACAAATTCTTCAGCTCTGCATTTGTTCATATAGTCCTGGAAATTGGATTTTAAGTGCACATTCAGGACTTCAGATAAGTTCTGTCTCGGAATGCCCATCTTTTGAGCTACTTGATCAACCGTTATATTGCTGTTGGTAAAAAGCTTCTCGTTATCCATGAGTCTTAGAAACTCTTTTTTGTATACCTCTGCTTTGGATTTGGTAAGGCTAGAACTTTTATAGGCCCTGGTATCAGCCTTGGGCAGTACAGATTTTGGTGATACAACAAGCTTAAATAAAATCATGTAGAGAAGTATTGCTGACAATCCAATAACTCCATAGCTTTCCAGGAAGAGGAAATTATCATGGCTTTTTGATATAAAAAATGAGATCCCGTCTATTAAGTTCAGCAAAGTATACGGCACTATAAAAAGCAACATCCATCTTTCCTTTTTATTTTTGATGATATCATAGATGGTATAACCTAAGTATACCAATAACGATACGCCTGACAGCGTTTCCCCTATCATTAACCATGTATTTTTCACTAAGCCGTTGACGTCTTCTACGATCTGAAGCGTAATAAATAACAAATACGGAATGAAGTAAAGAAGATCTCTAATTTGAAATTTATCTTGTTTAGCGTTGTGATACTTTATAAGTAAAAAGAACAGTGTGATAATTAATGGAGATTGGAAAAAATACCAATTGGCATTAGAAATAAACAGGTTAAAATCATCATCTCCGATAATGTTCAAAAGCAATGCAATAATTGCCGCCAGAAGCAATGAGAAATTTACCCGCTTATAACTCGCTTGTTTAACAAGCAGAACACTTAAAAGAAACAAGCCCTGAATAAGGGCGATTATTTGAATTATTTCTAACATAAAATACCTGAACACTTACTTTATCGGAATTGGCAGATGCGTTGCCCATGAGCGCCATTTATTTTGGCTATCTGCGTCTTGTTTTGATGGGTAGCGACTACAGCGCTCATCACTACCACAACGTTTGGGCCGGCAGCAGGAAGGTGAGTCCTGCGCTGTAATTTTACCGCTCCCTTGGGTTAGGCTTTGCGCCATTTTTCCGGTTTATTTCGCTATTGATCGTTATGACAACCCATGTCTTGTTGACCCCTATCCGTACCTGACAATTTTTTTCATGGGGAGGTCGAAACGAAGCGAGAAGCTGGTCCAACCGGAAGGAAATACGAGGACATTACCAGCGGGAAACGTGCTGTTTAACGGTTCTCCTGAAGTCTGTCACGTGTATTTGCGAAAAAATACAGGACTCAAGCCGGTTTATGCAGTGATCTTCTTGAAGGAAGATACGGATTCGTTTCGTTTATACCTTGGTGTCTTTGGGTAACAGTTTTGTGAAAGTCTTGCTGGCATGACTTTGTTTTACGGAAATACGTTTGGTTTGATGCGTTTTTCGGAAGGTCTGCGTGTATTCATTTGAAATTTTGGAATGAAAGAAACAGAGGTTTATGTACCAGAATTTTTAGCCGGCGGTGGCGAAATGGGCGCGATGATCCGTGCGAAGGATTGGTCGAAAACGCCGTTGGGAGCGCCCAAAGATTGGCCTCCAGGTCTTTGTACTATGGTTAACGTTTGCCTTTCGTCTCCCTTTCCCGTTCTAATTGCATGGGGGCCTGAGGCTATTCAGATCTACAATGATAGCTATCGGGGTATCTGTGGTTCGAAACATCCCGGATTGCTTGGTGAGAGTTTCCTGATTTCCTGGGAAACGGCATTGCCGAGCGTTGCGGATGCTTTCATACAGGGTCAGCATGGAGAAGGCAGTTACATAACGGATCAACGCATGTTCTTACATCGGTTCGGCTAACTGGAAGAAGTATTCATGACTTTTTCTTTTACGCCTGTTACGGATGGATCAGGAAAGGTCGACGGGATTTTTCATCCCGTTACTGAAACCACAGACCAGGTATTACGTGCCCGCAGAACGTTGGTGCTTCGAACTATTGCTGAACGAATCGCAGATGCCAGATCAAACCGAGACATTTATCGGCGGATAGCCGAGGCGTTTGAAGCGTACAATGCCGACGTCCCGTTTCTGCTTTTCTATAGTTGTAATGAAGACGATGGTGTTGTGAGTCTGGAAAGTGCCATCGGGATTAATCGCGGTCTGCCTATTTCTGTTGACAATAGTGCTACGTGGCTTGCGTCTTCGTGGCCGTTCCAGGAAGTTATAAAGACCGGCCGGCCGGTTGTAGTGGAAGATCTTGCGAACAAATTCGGGGATTTTCTCTGTGCACCATACCCGGAACCACCTAATACGGCCCTGGTGTTGCCGATTCAGATTACGGCGAGGGAACGACCTTTTGGTTTTTTCGTAGCCGGTGTTAGCGCGCGAAGAGCAATGGATGAGGAATACACCAAGTTTTATACAGATCTTTCCAGTACTATAAACAGGGCGTTTTCGAATACCTATTCCTACGAGCAAGAATGGAAACGGGCCGACGCACTTGCGGAAGTTGTGGAAGCTCAAAACGCATTGAAGGAAAGCGAAAACAGATTCAGACTGATGGCTAATGCTATCCCGGAAATAGTTTGGGTAACAGACTCACAAGGTCGAACCGAATTTTTCAACAAGCGATGGGAGGAATTTAGTGGTGTACCTTACGAGCCGTCGACGGCCTCCAAAGTCGCGGCTGATTTCATACACCCCGATGATGGCCCGGTGGTGATGCGCGCATTTAGTGATGCCATTAAAACTGGTATGCCTATGGAGGTTGAGCAGCGGAACCGGGCCGCATCTGGTGAATACCGCTGGTTCCTTAACCGGGCTACGCCGTATCGCGATCCACAAACCGGAGAAATTCAGAAATGGTTTGGCATAAGTACGGAGATTCACGAACGCAAAGAGATGCAAAAGGCCCTCGAGGACAGTGAAATCCGTTTCCGATCTATGGCGGAGCACTCGCCTACGTGGGTGTGGATGACCGACGAACACGTAAATGTAAGCTATGCCAACAGTGCAATGCTTTCTTACCTGGGCGTACCCGATTACGAGGTATTTTCCGGACACCTCTGGGAGACACTCACGCATCCGGATGATATAAAAAATGTTTACGACGCCTTTGGGCAGGCAGCGCAGAGCAGGTCTTCTTTTTCGTTTGAAAGTCGCGTGAAGAATTCGACCACCGGCCAGTTTGAATGGTGCTTGTTCAAAGGAGCACCGCACATTGACAAGGGTGTTTTTGTTGGATTTATCGGCACGGGCATGCATATTCATCAGCAAAAGGAGATGAATACAGCGCTGGAACTATTGGTGAAAGAACGCACGATGGATCTGAAACAGATCAACCGGGAGTTGGAGCGGAGCAACGAAGACTTGCAGCAATTCGCACATGTCGCATCTCATGATCTGAAGGAGCCGGTGAGAAAGATCAAGACATTTGTGAACCGGTTAATCACCGAGTATGGTGAATCATTGCCGCCGAGAGGAAGGGACTTTGCAAACAAAATAGAAAGTGCGTCCCAGAGAATTTCCAGTATGATCGATGGCGTTTTGCTTTACTCTTCCGTGGAGACTTTGGAAGGAAACATTCAAGATGTAGACCTAACAAAAATTATTGATGAGATATTAACGGATGCTGAAATTGTTATAGAACAAAAGAATGCAATTATTGATTATGAAGGGCTTCCTCGCTTACGCGGTATTCCAGTTTTGCTCTATCAGTTATTCTATAACCTAATAAATAACGCGTTGAAGTTTTCGAAAACTGATTCGCCTCCAGTAGTCAGAATCAGATCACGGGAAGTTAAAGAAGTCGAGGCTCAGCGCCAGCGTTTTTCGCCGGAGGGAAAGTTCACGTGTATCGTGATTGAAGATAATGGTATTGGCTTCGATCAAAATTTCGCTGAGGAAATATTTATTACTTTCAAAAGACTGAACTCAAAAGATAAATTCGAGGGGACTGGTCTGGGGCTGGCACTTTGTAAGAAGATCGTTGAGCGGCATGGGGGGACAATTTTCGCTCAAGGTGAGGCTGGTAAAGGCGCGACATTTCTTATTACTTTACCCGTGGTATAAATCAAATACTATGAGACCATTACTGGTACTTCCTACTAGTTTGTGTGCCTGGCCAGATCAAGGGGATCCCGGTGTCGATCATTAGTACTTCTCTAATTCAAACTTCATAGATTTGTTATTATTTTAACATGATGCTACCCTGTAGGTTGCGACGCAAAACCTAAGTATGAATACTGCCTTACCGACAAAAGCTTTATTATTGATTGATGATGACCGGGATGACAGAGAGCTGTTTGGTGAAGCGATTGCCAGCATTGGTTCCAGCCTGTTAGTCCATTTCGCCGAAAATGGAAAGGAAGCCTTTGATACGCTGGCGAAAAGTGTAGAGTTACCTCAATTGATTTTTCTCGATATAAACATGCCTGTAATGGATGGCTGGCAATTTCTAAAGGAGATAAAATTGAATGAGCGCTACAGCAATATTCCCATCGCTATGTACTCTACGTCATCGCTGCAAAGAGACATCAATAAAGCCTACGAGATGGGAGCGGCTTTCTTTATTGTCAAGCCGAGCGATTATACAGAATTGAAAGGCTTGTTAGCCAATGTCATTGCCGGGCTTGATAACTGATGCATATATTGCCGCGATCCTAAAACGAATGTGTAAGGTATATGGCAACGATAAAAAATCTTTGTCCAATACGATTCGACTACCGTCTTCAACGTCTTAATTTTCATCATTTACAATTCGATCTGTTTCTTCCTAAACGCTCTGTTTGTCTTTTTCCATTGGTTGTTTTTAGCCGGTGCAAACAACCGTATTCAGAAAATAACTTATTTATGTTGTGATTGTTATAGTAAGAAATTAATAAGATGAGAAATGGAAGATAATAGTTTAAAAAGACTATCCAGGCTAAAATCGATTCTAATACTATTACAGTCAGAAAAGATATTAACGGCAGGGAAACTTGCCCGGAAATTTGAGGTATCAACCAGAACCGTTTACAGAGACATTAGAGCATTAGAGAAATCGGGTGTTCCGATTTTTGTAGACGAAGGGAAAGGTTTTAGCCTGATAGAAGGGTACACTATTCCTCCGGTTATGTTTACTGAAAATGAAGCTAATGCATTGCTAACAATGGAGCTTTTGGCAAAGGCAAGTAAGGATGAATCTTTAATAAAAGAATATTCATCAGCAATGGATAAAATAAAGGCTGTCCTTCCAACACGCCTAAAGTCAGCCATGAAGGTGTTGGAGGAAAAGGTAGCGGTTACAAAATTTTACACGGAGAACAAGATCAGAAGCAAGTATTTGATGCAATTTCAGAAAGCTTTATTGGAGAACATTGTCGTTACTATAGCATATGTTAATGTGAAGAATGAACCCACCACAAGAGAGCTGGAGCCGTTTGCAATCTATAGTAATGCTAATGAAGAATGGGTATTGATCGCTTTTTGCCGATTGAGAAATGAGTTTCGTTCTTTCTCGCTATCCAGAATGACATCTGTGAAGTTTACTGATAAGAGTTTTGTTCCTCAAAAAATCACATTTGAAAAATTTTATAAAAAATATTTACAAGTGAAAAACCCTTGACATACCTCTGTCGCGACCCGATTTATCTTTGCTACTCTAAATCAAAGAACAATGAAAATTATCGTAGTTGGCGGTGGAATAGGAGGCCTGGCGTTAGCAGCCGGTTTAAAAAAGCAAGGTTTTGAAGTTACCGTTATAGAGAAAGATACTGATATCCGGGCAACGGGTGGATATCATATTACCCTTCATAAAGATGTTCAAGATGCACTCTACGAGCTTCTTCCAAGTGAAAACTTAGCGAGAATTTTAGCGTCCGCAGCAGATGGTAAAAGGCGTGACCCAGATGTGTTTTGGGATTGGCGGGGAAGGCGTTTTTGGAGTATGAAGCCCTTAGAGGATCCGGGAATTGATATAGATCGTATTTCGTTACGTGTTTTACTAGCTGAAGCAGCGCGTGACACGTTAATGTTAGGACGGCGTTTCGTTAGTTATGAAATAATTAATGAAAAGATTATAGCTACGTTAGATGACGGTAGTTTGCTTACAGGCGATCTGTTGGTTGGCTGTGATGGTACTCAATCTACCGTTGTGAAGCAGTTAGTTGGTCGTTCAACGAATACTCCCACCGGTATAGTGGGTATTTCCGGTAGAACACCGGTGTCGAAATTGAATTCAGACCTTCGCGCTAAGTTGGGGACAAGATCGAGCATGGCTATGGGGCCTGGCGGTATAGCACTGTATTTTGGATATTTTGATCCGGTTAATCACTCCGTAATAAACCGGACTGAAATTCGCGCTTCAATAACAAAGGAGGCTACCTATATATGGGGCGCGATGTTTCCGGAGTCAGATGAAATCCAAAAACTCAAGGATAAAAAAAATGCGGCTTTACAGTTAGCCACCGTCGATATTATGAAAAGAAATGGATGGTCGGCAGAACTTTTAAATGTGATTTCAACCTCAAATTTAGATGATATTGCAATATATCGGTTCAATGCAGCATCGTCGAATTCTGAAGACCTGGCTCCCTGGAACTCGGCGCATATTGTTGTGTTGGGTGATGCCGTGCATGCAACGCCTCCGACAGCTGGCATGGGGGCGGGGATTGCTATTCGTGATGCAGAGGATCTCGTTACGGAGCTTATGAACGTTAGAAAAGGCGAAAAATCGCTGAATACAGCTTTGCGCGAATTTGAGGGTAGAATGCGGATAAGAGGTAGTAAGGCGATTGTAGCTGCTTTAGCGATCATTAAATTTATAAAGTTTACTGATACCCCGGTGGGAAGAGTTCTGACCAAAATTCTGTTGCCTGTAATGGCGGCCTTTTCAAAAATTTTTGGGAAGCCCTGAATTTCTCTGCTTACGGGAATACGATGCTGATCAAGCGCGGCACGACCTTAAAAGAACATCTAACGATTTGTACCCCCCTGTGTGACGTGGTTGTTTTGTTATTGGCATCGCCAGAGGCTCTTGGCCGTGGCTCATAAATCAGCGCCCTCTTTCACACAGACTTCGCCCACTAGCTGTACGTCTAGTGGGCTTTTTCTTTTTCATAGGTTTGGGGTGCGCTACGTCGGGCCGACTTTGTCGCAGCTTATCTAAGGTGCTTTGGGATGGGGACTTCCGTTCGAGTTATGTGAGGTGTTCGTCAGATGTTGTGGGTTAGTGTCGGGGTGTGGATGATGTTGTTGTAACCAGGGGTGTCGTGATTTTAAACGTTACGGGATATGTGGTTTGTTTATGTTCTGAGGCGTCGATAATTGTCGATGGAATATATAGTCAAATGTCATCTTCTTACATTTTGATAGAAACTAGTTTTGAATCAAAGATCAGCGTACGCTTTTCCATGCATTAGGGGGAAATAAAACAAAACTAATTTTTAATAGTAAACTATGAGAAGACTAATCGTTGTAGCAATAGCTATAATCAGTATTGTGCAAAGCAGAGCACAATCCACAGGTCAATTGATCGGTGCCGATATGATCGTGTTTAATGCAAAGATTGCTACCGGAAGCCTGACCAAAACCGAAGCTGCCGCAGTTGCCGTTAAACGCGGTAAAATTTATGCTGTAGGCACTGATGTCGAGATATTGAAATTGAAAGACAATACTACGAAGCTCATCGATGCAGGTGGCAGGCGTTTGATACCGGGTATCAATGATGCCCACATCCATGTGTTGAATGAAAGGAGTTACAATTACACTGTGCGATGGGAGGGAGTACCGACGTTGAAGCGTGCATTGGAAATGTTACGTGAGCAGGCAAAACGAACTCCTGAGGGCCAATGGGTAAAAGTAATCGGTGGTTGGTCGCCGTATCAGTTTAAAGAAAATCGATTGCCGACCATCGAAGAAATTCGGGAGGCGGTTCCGAACAGACCCGCGATTGTACAGTATGCTTACAACCGGGCATTTTTAAACGAGATGGCTATGAAAGCTTTTGGTATAGGCACCGATCGTTTTCCTGCATTGCCGGGTACAGTATTCGAAAAGGATAAGAAAGGAAATTATACGGGGATTGTAGACGGATATACGTTTACGTTTATCTCACTGGAAGCTATGGTGCCACAAGCATCGAATGAAGAGCAGCTAAGTTCAATCGCAAATGCCATAAATAGTCTGAACCGGTTTGGAGTGACATCAGCTCTCGATGGCGCAGCGTTGATCGGCCATCCTCACGGTCATACTCAAATACAACAACTGGCAAAGGAAAATCGGTTAAACATACGGATGCCCTTCATGGACCTTCAATACGGGGATGCGAGCAGCGGTAGCCTGGTTGATGCAGAGATTGACGCGGTAACGCGGAAATCGCCGATCAGTCCGGGAGAGAATCTTCACCCGACTATGGCGCATGGTCACGAATATGAAGGTGCCGGCGAATTGCTAAGAGTGGAGTTACATGACCATGAAAATTTCGACAGGCCAGCAGTAGTTATCGATAAGGAAGTAATGCGCCGTTACATCGAAGAAGATATTACCAAGCTTGTTAAGAAAGGTATTCCTTTTCGCATGCATATTAGCTACGACGAGAATATCACTCCCTTTCTGGATGCACTGGAAGCTATAAACAAAAAGACACCCTTTGACGGTTTACGCTGGAGTATTGAACATGCCGAAACGATATCTCTTGAGAATGCTGCCAGAGTAAAAAAACTGGGTGGAGGTATTGCTTTGGATACTAAAATGGCGATGCACGGCGATGGATTTATAAAAACCCATGGCGTGCAAAAAGCATTACAAACCCCGAGACTGCGACAGTTGTTCGATAGCGGTGTTCCGCTTGTGATGACCAGTGATGCTTTCAGGGTTGCTTCCTTTAATCCATGGATTGGCATAAGTTGGATGACTACAGGAAAATCTGTATCGGGCGCTGAAGTGTTAGCAAAGGATAACCGGTTAACACGGGAAGAAGCGTTAACATTATTTACGGTTGCACCAACGTGGTTTGAAGATCAAGAGCGCGAAATGGGAAAAATCATTCCGGGTAATCTCGCGGATTTCGCGTTGCTTAATAAAGATTATTTTACCGTGCCCGATGATGAAATAAAAACAATCTCCTCCTTATTGACGGTGGTGGATGGCAGGGTTGTTTTTGGCACAGACGAGTATAGCAGCCTGTCACCGAAGTTGCCAGAAACACTTCCTGTATGGTCGCCATTCAACTATTTCGGTGGGTTTTATAATACGAAGGATTAAAACGGATGGTTTACGATGGCAGCCCTTTTTCGTAACGGAAAGGGGGTGCCATTACCGTTATGAGAGCACCGCCGCGGTGATCCAGTCGACCGGCTGGAGATTTTGGAATGCTTGCGATTGATCTCGTGATCTCGCAAGCATTTTGTCGGTTTATGGTTATTTTCTCAAGGATTGAGAGCCACTTTCAATTCGCGCCGGAAGCCGGCAAAATTAATGTAAATGTAGCGCCTTTACCTTCTTCACCATACGCTTCAATTATACCATTGTGATTGTTGACAATCTTTCGACATAACGACAACCCTATTCCATGACCGCTTATTGTCTTGTCGAGGCGTTGGAAGATGGCGAAGATCTTCTCCCTGTACTCTGCTGCAAATCCAATACCCTCGTCTTTGAAGACAATCTTATGATACCGTTGCTGTTGGTTCAGGTTGGGATATTCCAGCAACTGCTCGTTTGGCAGCGCGGTGTATGTTATGGTAATGGTGTTTGTTGTATTGGCCTTAGAGAACTTCGTTGCATTACTAATCAGGTTTAGGAATAACTGGTGCATTTGAATAGGAACAGCCCATACTGTTGGTAATTCGGTAAGGTTAACGACTACCTGTTTTTCTTTCAGCATTTCATCCATATCCGCGAGAATGCCCGCTATCGTTTCGTTTAAATCTACATCGGTGTACGACTGGATGGGGTCGGATGTTCGAGAGTAATCGAGAAGATCTTGTATCAGACCGGACATCCTTGAGGCGGCAGTTTTCGCTTTGTCTAAATACCCGGTAAGGTCGTTGGGCAGAGCAGGATGTTTTGAGGTCACAAGGTTTAGATACATCTGTATTTTCCGAAGTGGTTCTTTAAGGTCATGTGAAGTTACGTATGCATACTGCTCAAGCTCGCTGTTTGATCGTTCGAGTCTTGCATTGATTTCTCTTAGTTCAAGGGTGCGTTCGGCTACTTTATTTTCAAGCGCGATTTCATGCTCCTTTTTGTCATGAATTTCAGTAGCGGAGCCAACCCATTTAATTACCTGGTTTTGATTATTTTTCACCGGCGCGATGACAGCAGAGAACCAGCGGTATTGACCTGTGTGCAGGTTTTTGAGTCTATAGTCGCCGGTATATACAGTCCCGTTCCGAATGCAGGCGTCCAGCTCTTCTGTGACGCCCGGGAGGTCCTCAGGGTGTATTAATTGCCGAAAGCTAGCCTTTATATAGGTTGGCTTGTGTCCTGTATAAGCTTCCCAGGTATCGGATATATAGTCGACAACGCCATCGCGGTCGGTGGTCCAGACGATTTGCGGTATATTTGTTACCAGTCGGCGGAATCGTTCCTCCTGCATCCGCAGATCCTGTTCTTTTTCCTTTTCTTCGGTGATGTCAATGACCACGCCGGTAAACCTGTAGACGATCCCATTTTCGTTTTTGTAGGCGCGTCCTTTCGCTCGAACCCAGCGTAGTTGGTTATCGCGCAGTCCGATCGTACGATAATCGAGTGCATATTCGCCGTCATTCAGCCCCTGGATCGCATTCATGTGGGCTTCATTTACCATGGGCCTGTCGTGGGGATGTACTCGGTCAAGAAATACGCTATAGTCGGTGCGATCGTCATCGTTCATACCGGACATTTCGCGGCATCGCTTGTCCCAATGGAGGGTTGCGGCGGGTATGTCGAAGTCCCACGTACCAATTCTTCCGGCATCGATAACCAGGCTTAATCGCTCTTCTTTTTCTTTGAGAGCCGCATCGGCGGTGTGGCGATCGGTAACGTCTTCAAGCACGCCGATGAAGTACTTTGGAATTTTATTAGCATTGTAAACAATTGTTCCAAAAACACGGCCCCAGATTACCTTGCCACTTTTGTGAATGTATCGTTTTTCGCGTGCAGCAATTTGTGTTTTCCCGGATAGCAGATGCTGCATGATTTTGCGGTCACCTTCGATTTCATCGGGGTGCGAAAGATCGGAAATCGTTTTGGTTTTTATCTCCTCTTCAGTAAATCCGAATATCGCGGGGTAAGCCTTATTAACTGCGAGAAATTCTCCCTTTGGGCCGGCAATTGAAATTCCAACGACTGCCTGATCGAACAGGCCGTTAAACATTTCCTCGCTTTCGCGCAACGCATCGTTAGCCTCTGTTTCTACTGTAATATCCCGGATTGCTCCAACCAGGCGTATCGCTTTTTCCTGGTAATCGCGAATCGCGTAACAGCGATCCTGCACCCAAACATATGTTCCATCGGCTTTGCCAAGTCTGTAACGCTCGCTCCGGTTTCTTTCGTTACCGGCAATAAACGAGTACAACCCGGTTAACACGCGATCGCGGTCTTCCGGGTGCACCGTACTTTTCCAGAACGCGGTTGGATCGGTCTGTAAGGATGAGGGGTGCCCCAGGAGGGTCTGAAGCCCCTCGCTGAACCAGGCGTTACCGTTGGCCAGGTTCCAGTCCCACGCAACCTCTTGCGTAGCGTTTAAAATGTGATTGAATCTCTCCTGAAGTGAATTTAGCTGGCTTTGCAGGTCTTGAATACGGTATTCAGAGATTTCAAGCTGCTTTAATAAATCTACCTGGAGGTGGACTTTCCCGGCATTTATGCCCTGGGGGACGGCTTCCGAGTTCATACGATTTTGATGGCAATTTTGCGACTCGCAATGTATCAGAATGCCCGTTTAGTAAAAATTCGTGCCAGGAGATTTATTTAGCGATGACTATTCCTTTTCGCGGAAGTCCAGCGTATGAAAGAAGAACAACCGGATGGCGTGCGTTGATAAGTAGTTATTGCCGGATGCTTCCTGTTGGTAAACGTTCATGTACCCGAGCTGGCCGTTGAAATGAGGGCCGAACTGGTATCCGATACCGGCGAACAATCTGTTTTGATCAAAGGTGTTGTAAACAGCTCTGCTGCCAAAGTTCAGAAACACTTCGTTCATCAGCGCGGCGAAGGGGGTGCCCGGCGTAATCTCTTTTCCTTTCAACGGAATAAAGAACGATACGTTATAGCGTACGCGAAATGTATAGTTGTAGCCGTCCTGCTTCTGATCGTCGATAATTTTTTGATTGAAGCGCTGCTCCAGTCGCAACCACTGCAATGTATTGAAGCCTGTATACTTTTGGCTCCACCAGACCTGTTGCCAGGGCCGGTGTTCAATTCTGGTGGTGTTCATGCCTTTGGCAGGGAAATGTGAGGCAAGCGTATAGCCCACGTTGATGCGTAGGTTGTCTCTGACAAAATAGGTAACGGCCGGCCGGAGCAGGAATTGAAAAGGGCGATCGATGAAGGTGCCGGTTTGGCGGTAGTGTACGTCTAACCACATTCCCCAGCGATTGCTGAAGCGGGTTTGAGTGAAGTAGCCCAGCCATAGCTGCTCGCGGGAGTGGATGTGCTTGTCCGGCGTCTGGGCAGCAGCCCATGCGTGAATCAGGACAAAGCTTACTACAAGATATCCATAGTATCTAACCTTCGCCATTCGTTTTTATTGCAATTTGAGACCAGGATTGACAAAACGATAGAACAGAATTGACGATTTGGGAGATTCTTTACTTTTTGATCAGATTTTTCCGATAGGTAAGCGGACTCTGTCCGGTCTGCTTTTTAAAAATCCTGGCGAAGTGGCTTTGGTCTGAAAAACCTGTGAGGTAGGCGATTTCAGCCAGCGAGTGTTTAGAATCTTTCAGTAATTCTATTGACTTTTCAATGCGCAGCTTCCGGATATATTCTCCAAAGCTCAGGTTGTCGAAATACTTTGAGAACTCCCGAGACAGGTATGAGGGGTGAACGTTCAAACTTTCGGATACTTCTTTCAGGCTTAGCGCCAGATTTGTTTCGATCTGATCTTGTATGATTTCTTTCAGCTCACGCGCCCATTCCGGCATTGATTTACCCTTCTGTTCGTGCAGGAATTTTTGGTAAACGTCGAGGAGCAGGTTTTCGAAAGGATTTTGCATGTGCTTCTCATGCTGCAGGTACTTGGCCCAGGTGTATAATGAATCGTACAGCAGCATACCTTTTTCGAGCAACTGATAATCGTCGTCTATATTGTGCGCCATCCCGGCAGCTATAGCCCAGAGACCCGAAGCCTGACTGGCCAGATTGTGACAGTCGGTATCTGCGCCGCGGACGATTGTGGCCAGGGTATGAATAGCAGGGTCGTCGATTCTATGCTTTTTAACGATGTAGTCGAAGGTGCATTCCTGCCCGTAGTGTGTATACTCGACATCCGGGATGTCAAAGGGGATCGCGTTCAATTCCTCAGCCCTTTGTCGCACTGTATCGAAGGGCGCGTATATAAATTCGGCTTCGGCATCGACAAACCGCCGTATAAGCCAGGGGCTGGCTATCCGATCGATCTTGGGGCGCTCGCGTGTAATCCACTTCATAATAATCGTTTTAAAACAAAGATTAGCGCGATAAAAGTATCTATGAAGTATTCTCATTGCAAGCGAAACAGCCGCTGGCTGACGAGTTTCATGCAATCGTGCTGTTCTTCCTGCCAAAGTTCTATGCTTCGTATTTTTGGTTTGAGGCAGAAAGGCTGAAAGCTGGTTTAACGGTTCTATTCATTCTCCGGTGTCGTAATCATGCATGGTATAACTTTTTTTAATGGTTGAGGTAATGACGAATTGTCCGGATAATGAATCTGGAACCGTAAAACAGCATGACGACCTCTACTCTTTCCACATTCATTCTTACTCTTCGCGGCGGTATGTTGCGGCTTGTTTTCGTTATCGGTGTACTGTTTCTATCGGATATATCTGTGCAGGGTCAGGGGTTCAAGGCAGATTCGGTGGTGTCTGATACGGTGGGGGCGAATACGGTCAGAAAAATCAGAAGCCGCAAGTTGGAATACGCCGATCAATATGATATCGGCGATCTGTACGGCAGCATATTTCACCCGCGAAGAAAGGTCGATAAAACCAAGGAAAAGTCTGCCATTACAGTGATCCCCAATGTTGCGGCTAATCCTACTATTGGTGGCCAGATCGGCATCAAATCGGTCGCGGGCAAAAAGCTGGGCGCGGATACGGCCACGTTTATGTCTGTGGCGGCGACATCGTTGTCGATCACAACAAAGGGCATTATTTACTTTTATATTAATCATAACGTTTTCACGCCGGGCAACCGGTGGAATTTACAAGGCAGCCTGGTAGCGGCCAGGATCGTAACGCCTGATTTTGGCCTGGGCATTGGCCACGACCCCGGAGGCGAAGAGAGCGAAGCGGATAAGGTACTGGCCAACGCCGTTCGCAAAGGCTATATCGTGCATTCGTTGTTGTTTAATTTCAGGGAAAAGGTTTACAAGAACGTAAGGCCTAATTTATTTCTGGGCGCAGGGTTGTCGTTCGATATACGGCGAAACGTTGAAACAAGGCCGGCCGACACCGAGCTGGTACCTTATAACGTTTATAGCGATCGGCACGGCTTTAGTCGCGGCGGCTATTCGGCCAACGGACTTCTTTTCAATATACAATATACCACGCGCGATAATCAGAACAGAGCCTATAAAGGGATGTATGCCGACGCCGGCCTGCGCGCGAACCAAACGTGGCTGGGCAGTACTAAAAGCGCCTATGTGTTTAATACTGATTTTAGAAAGTACTGGAGCCTGTCGACTAAGCATCCTGAGCATGTAATCGCGATCTGGAACTGGAATGCCTTTGTGCTGGGAGGCGATGTGCCGTATCTGGAATTGCCAGGAACAGGGAAGGATGGCAGCTCGCGCAGCGGACGCGGCTATACGATCGGTTACTTTATTGCCAAACAGTATAATTATTCGGAAGCGGAATACCGGTTCCCTATAACCCGGAACAAGTTTCTGAGCGGCGTGGTGTTCTTCAATATGCAGACTGCGAACGACGAGTTGGGCACCAAACTATTTCAACAGTGGCAGCCCGGTGGGGGAGGCGGTTTACGCATACTGTTCAACAAGGCAACCCGAACGAACCTCTGTCTGGACTATGCCTGGGGTAAGTATGGATCAGGAGGATTTTTTCTGGGTTTGAACGAGTCGTTCTGATCTTTGAAAGTTTGCAACCGCGACGCGTTGGATCAATGCAAGATATTGTGAAGGATAGAATGTCAATTCCGGATAAACCTGACCGTTGACGGACACCTGAGGCGTTGCTGCTAATCCAACATACTACGCTTGTTATTAAAAAACGATGTTTCTCAAGACAATGAATCAGGCATGGATGTTGGAAGAACACAACTATAATACAACACGATGCTGCTTTACTATTTTACGCTTGCCTACCGGACTCTACGGAAACATGCTACTTTTACAATGATCAATGCTGTGGGGCTTTCATTCGGAATGACAGCCTTTGTGTTGATCATGCAGTATGTTGTTTTTGAAAGCAGCTTCAATAATTTTCACGAAAATTTGCCCACACTTTACAGAGTGGTGAATCAAAAGAATGGCGAGTACAATATCCATACAGCACCAGGCTTTGCGCCTGCTGCAGCAAGTCGGATAAGCGGCGTTGATCAATATTGCAGATTAGCCGAAGGCATAAATCTTGGTACTGGTGTGGTACGTTGTGATGATGTAGCGGGTGGCGTTGATCGATCATTCCGTGAAAACAACTTTGTGTATGCGGATGGCAATTTTTTTGAATTCTTTACTTTTCCGATTGCGGCGGGCAGTGTTGCACCACTGAAAGATCCTAACACGGTCGCGCTGTCCCGCCGTACGAGCTACCGATATTTTGGGGAAGATTCGGCTTTGGGAAGAATACTAACCCTTAATAATCAGTTTGGGACGACAGCGTATACCGTTGTACTTGTATATGAGGATATGCCGCAAAATTCAGATCTACAGTATGATCTCGTATTTTCTATACAGACGCTCTATAATCAAGCAAATCTTAATGGTAACGAGGGGTGGGCCAGTATGGATGGTACAGGCAGTGAATGGCTTTTAACATTCCTTAACTTGAAGCCGGGCACTGATCCGGAACGTGTTTCGAAACACTATACACAATTGCAAAAGGAAATAAAACCTGTCGATGCCAGTACGGTAATATTACAGGCTGTTTCAGCCATGCGGCTCGGATTGGGACTTAGTGACCCGATGCCAACCTTTGGCAATTTGCGCTTTGTTTACATTTTATCGGGCATCGCCGCGCTTATCATGGTAATTGCGTGGTTTAACTATATCAACCTTTCTACCGCAAGCGCACTGAAACGCGCAAAAGAAGTCGGTATACGAAAAGTTACAGGCGCCAGTAAAGTGCAACTCGTGAAGCAGTTTATGGGCGAGTCCGCTATGTTATATGCCGTTGCATTTGTTTTATGCACATTATTTGTGAGCTTGCTAAAGGAGCCGTACAATATGATTATTGGAAAAGATATATCGTTCGATATTATTAATCATAACTTTTTCTGGAGTATAGCAGTGCTCGTTTTCGTGGTAGGTACGGTTGCATCGGGGTCGTATACGGCATTTGTTTTATCTTCTTTTAATCCGTCAAGGGTTTTGAAAGGAGCTTTCACTAAATCGGCTAATGGCGTTTTTTTACGAAAATCGTTGGTGGTGTTTCAATTTTCAATTTCTTTCTTACTCATCGCGTCTACCATTATTCTGTTTCAACAGTGGAAATATATGGGTGACAGGCCGCTTGGCCTACAAGCAGAACAACTACTTGTAATACGCGAAGCAGAGATCAAGGACGATGACACCTTCACTCAGCGTAGTAAAGCATTTGGTGATCAACTCCGAAGCATGTCTTTTGTTTACGACTATTGCCGATCTGGAAACGTACCTACGGAGGGTTTCAATTTTTCAACCTCCGGCATCACCCGCCAGCAGCCGGCACCGGGTGAGGATAAGATAAACTATGATGTACTCACCGTTGATAACCAATTTTTTGACACGTATTCTATACCCATGGCGGCGGGTGACAACTTTACCTCAGAGATGTGTGGCAAAGCGTGGAACGATCTGGCGGATGTAATCCTGAATGAGAAAGCGTGTGAAGAATTAGGTTTTGCGTCTTCGGCAGCGGCAATCGGACAAAAAATAATATGGGACAAACGGGAGTTTATTGTTCGCGGCGTAGCGAGAAACTATCATCACCTTTCGGTGCAGTATGCCATCGGCCCGATTTTGTTCGTGCCCTCCAACAACGGCGGTTATTATACGGTCAAGCTTGAAACACGTCAAATCAGCTCCCAACTAGCGGACCTTGAGGCGCTGTATAAAAGGAACTTTCCCGGAAACCCCTTTGAATTTGAGTTTGTTGACGACATGTTTGATGCACAATACCGTTCTGAAAAGCAGTATGGTATAATTTTTACCATTGCCTCCTGCCTGGCAATCTTTATTGGATGTCTTGGATTATTCGGTCTGGCAGCCTACAGTGTCGAACAACGAACCAAGGAGATCGGTATTCGTAAAGCGCTCGGTTCAACGACAGCGCAAATTGTCACTTTATTTTCGAACGATTACCTGGGGTTGATGGGATTCGCATTTATTGTTGCTATCCCTGTTTCGTGGTGGTCTATGCAGCAATGGTTGCAGGGGTTTGCCTACCATGTTACCATTTCAGGGTGGGTTTTTGCTATCGCCGGCCTGGTCACTTCGCTGCTTGCCTGGATTACCGTTGGCATCCAGGCGTTGAAGGGTGCTGTCAGCAATCCAGTAAAGTCGTTGAGAAGCGAATAATAATACGCTTACAATGCTTCAGCTTATGTCTATGATCGGCTTTTTTAAGTTCAGCAAATTTCAATGTATTACTTATCAGTTTGTACAAAAATGATTGAGTTGGGCGTCGATGCCGTCAATACCGGTGAACTACGCTTCCGTCGTATTCGGTAACATCCTACGTTATTCCCAAGGTCTTCTTCAATACGTCCAGGTTTACGAGAGGCATAGCTTTTCATCGCCAGAGAAGATTATGGTCTGTTGCTTAACAATTCGGCGTCCTGCGTGTTATTAGCTTAAAAGGGACTAATACGTTTCATGGATAAAGCGCGTAGGATCGGTATTCTGGGTGGTGGCCCGAGTGCACTGTTTGTAATGAAAAGATGGATCGAGTCAGATCAGAAAGGATTTTCATTAACCATTTTCGAACAAAATAATCGCCTTGGTTCCGGTATGCCCTATAGCACGCTTGGTGCTGGTCGCGAGCATATAACTAACGTGTCGGACAACGAGATCCCGGAGCTTGTTTCGTCAATTTCGGATTGGATGGCGAGCGTGCCAAGGCAAAAACTCGATCTGTACGGTATCGACGCCGAGCGTTTTAGCGAGTATAGGGTCTTGCCGCGACTGCTCTTTGGAGAGTATCTATCCGATCAATTTGATCTGCTGCTCGATCGGGCTAAACGGATGGATTTACATGTAAGCGTGCAATTGTCTGCCCAGGTGGTGGATGTGCGTGAGAATAAATCGACGGAAGAAGTTGTCGTAATACTATCGGACGGCAGACAGTTCAGCTTCGATCATATTATCATCTGCACCGGGCATTACTGGCCATCTGTTCGTGAGCAGCAAACGCCGGATTACTTCGACTCACCCTACCCACCATCGAAGCTGGAGCGAAAACTCAATCATACTGTTGCTATTCGCGGTGCTTCACTGACTGCGATCGACGCTATTCGAACGTTAGCGCGCAGTAATGGCAGCTTTGTAAAACATGGCGATGGTCGCGTGGTTTACACACCGGACCCGTCGAGCAGCGACTTTAAAATAGTCATGCATTCCCGTAATGGTCTGCTGCCCGCGGTCCGGTTTCATCTGGAGGATTCTCACTTCTCTAAACAATCAATGCTTACGCCAGAGCAGGTTAGCGCTAATCGGGAACAGAATGGAGGCTTTTTGTCGCTCGATTATGTTTTCGAAAGAACATTTAAAGACGTATTCCGGGAGAAGGATCCGGACTTTTATCAAGGGATACGGGATATGAACCTGGAGCAGTTCGTTGATACGATGATGGAACGCCGGGAGAAGGTCGACCCTTTTACGTTTTTTAAAGCTGAATATGCAGAAGCGGCGAAATCGATCAGGCGCAGAGAATCGGTACTTTGGAAAGAGATGCTGGCGGTGCTCAGTTTCGCTTTGAACTACCCTGCCAAATATCTATCGGCAGAAGATATGATGCGTTTGCAACATGTACTGATGCCGTTAATCGCTATCGTAATAGCGTTTGTGCCGCAGAGTTCGTGTGAGGAGCTCATCGCGCTTCATGAAGCGGGAATACTTTCGCTGACGGCCGTTGGTGATGATGGAGAATTTGAACCGCACACAACGGGTGCGGTATTCCAGTACGACGTTGAAGGGGAGAGGCAAACGGTGCATTACAAGACGTTTATCGATTGCGTGGGGCAACGTCACCTTTCGTTTGAGCAATTCCCTTTTAAAAGTCTTATTGCTGATGAAACGGTAACTGCAGCCCGCCTCCGTTTTCAATCCGCCATACGAGGCGAGCACGTGTTAAAGCGCGATGGCAAACCGGTAAGCCGGGATGATAAAGGTAACTATTATCTCACGGTTCCGGGTATTGCAATCAACGATCACTTCCAGGTAGTAGATAAGTACGGGGCGTTCAATAAACGGATATTCGTGATGGCAGTTCCGTTTATCGGGGGCTTTAACCCGGATTACTCAGGGCTCGACTTTTGTGAAGCCGTTTCGGCTATCATCGTAAACACGCTCGTGAAGGGAACTGCGGTGTAGCCCGGAACTATTTACGGTACCAGTGAAGTGCCCTGAACATTGGGATGCTATAGGGCACTTCACGTTACCGACGGTCTGTGTTCCGGAGCCTGGCAATTTATTTAAAACCGTCCTGCCTGAAATACATTGATTTTTCCGTCACCTTCACAACTCGTAACGAGCAGACTATGGCCATTCGGACTGTCTTCTGCCGAAATGAAGAGTACACCCTCCGGTGCATCGCCTGTAGGCAGTACCTGCAGCAGGTTAGGGCTGGTCGGGTTAGATAAATCTACTACAACGACAGCGTCGGCACGTTCCAATCCAACAAAGGCGAAGCTGTGTCCTGCAATCTTGCCTACAGCAACATTCTCTGGCTCTACGCCCTTATCATCACTGCGTGTGTCATCATACCGGGAAGGCATTTTGTCCAGCAGGAATGTTTCGAGCTTGTTGCCGCTGTCGAACACAAGTGCTCCGGTGCTGCCGTCCCAGATCGAAAAGGAACGCGTGCCGAAAGCATAAAGTGCTTCATATTTACCATCGCGGTTTGCGTCACCCGCGGTGTTGGTGACTTTTAATCTGCCTAGTTTACTGTCGGTTTGCAGGGCTGCTGCATCCGGGAATCTGAATGGATCGAGCAAAATGTCCTTCACACGTACCTCTTCATTGTACAAGTCTCCTTCTGCATGGCCCGGGAGTGCTTCATCGCTCGTGGGGCGTATGCGGCTATCGCCTTCATTTGCCGTAATTACAAAGTTCCGTGCGCCTTGTGTAAAAGCTGCAATGCCGTCGGGCATATACATTCCATATACCGGCCAGCGGGCCGCATTTACACCGCCGTCTTTGTCGCTTACGTCGATCTCATTGCCGGCAGTGTTGTAATCCTTAAATCCTAGCGGAAACAGCCGCTCGATTGTCTTTGTCTGGATATTTACCCTTGCAATGGTATTGTTTTCCTGTAACGTAACCCATGCCGTTTTGGAGTCAGCCGATACGGAGATATACTCTGGCTCGGCGTCTGCCGTCAGGGTGGTACCGGGCTTTCCGGTCACGCGATACTCAAGTGTACCCGCGTAGCGCGCGGCAGGCGCGGAGGTATCGAACGCCGAGAAGTCGAGTGTACTGACACGGAAATTTTTAGCAATCTCTATAATGGACACTGAACCGTTAGGGTCGATGGAGTAGTCTTCGTTAGGCTCTCCTTCGTTGGCCGATAGGATGTAGTTTCCGTCGGGGCTGAACGTTACCATATCGGGGAGTGAACCGACCGTCACAGCAGCTCGGACGCTCATGTCGCGAATGTTCCAGACAACAACTTTACCGGGATTCGTTTTGGGTGTGGCTTCAATTGCGGCTGCCAGCAAACCGTTTTTAATTGCAATGCTGTTTACCCCAGTTCCATAGGCCTGAATACTGATTGGTGTATGAAGATCGATTAAATTGGTGGGATTGCTCATGTCGATAACGTCGATAGCGTTCTTCACGGCATTAATAACAAACAGTTTTTTGGTCTTTGGATCATACGCCGATATTTCAGCGGCAGTAGCTCCGCCGTCGAGCTGTAATGTTCCTACTTCACGAAATGCAGCAGCGTTTTCATTCGGGCCGCCGCCGTGATTATCGTCCGTACAAGAGGCTATCACAAGGCCGCTTATAAATAGAGAAAGCATCAGGTGTTTTTGCATAGGTATTATTGGATTAGTTAAAGGGATTTCCAGCATTCGAACCTTGCGGCCACTTTTGGGCACG
>Ga0065165_1000585_pt1 | contig 53654 bp, 42 predicted proteins | sample AraplaMF_Cvi_mMF_FD_63813 | JGI IMG/M metagenome (GOLD analysis project Ga0065165, IMG submission 63813) | Arabidopsis root microbial communities from the University of North Carolina, USA - plate scrape MF_Cvi_mMF (version 2) (version 3) | ecosystem: Host-associated > Plants > Roots >...
CCGATGCATCGGGACATCATCACCAAGTAGATCGAACGAACCTGCGCGCTCGTGGAGAGGACTCGACGACCTTGGCCCTGCGATGTCCGCGGTGCCGGGTCGACGCCGTAAGGCGTCACGGAGTCTTGTCATGAACCCTCTTCCTCAAATGATGCCTTCCCAGACGGGGGGCGCATCCGCGGCGACGATGCCTTCGCGTGAGAGCATCGATGCGCAAGCGGTCGCTGCGTTGAAGTCAGAAGTCCAGACATGGAATGCGCAGAAACTGCCACCGGTCGAGATGGCCATCGGCGCCCTGGAGTTTCTTGCCACGGAAAGCAAGGAAGGCTTTCGGCATGCGCTGGATGCCCCGCCTGCGCCCCTGCGCGGAGAGGGGCGGAGGTCGACCGCATTTGTGCGGTCGGTGCCCGAGATGGTTGAAGCTGCGCTCCAGCGCGGCGCGCCGTTCCATTTCTCGCTTCACATGGATCCGAAACTCATCGAACTTGGCAATCAGATGTCGCGCGGTTGGCAGCGGCTGCCCGCGGCGCGCAAGTCGCTGAACACGCCCTCCGTGCCACCGTCGCCGCCACCGGCCCACTTCAAGAAGCTGGTCGAGGGATTGAGGGAGGGTGACGGCGTTGTCCTGCATCTGCCCTCGAACGACCTGCTGCTGATGGCACGTGCTCGTGGCGGTCATTTGATCGCGGTCGCCAGGGATGAGCTCGCGAGTGCGTCAGGAGGCAATTCCTCGAAGGTCTATGAGGGGCCCTTGGCGCAGGAGCGCTTTGACCGCGCGTGTCACATGCCGGGGCGCCAGGGCTGGGCGATGTTGAGCCTGCAATGAAGAAGGCCCGGCAGAGCCGGGCTTTCTTGAATCTGGTGGCCAAGGGCGGAATCCGAACCACCGCCAATACTCCGTAGACCCATATGGTGCCGAAGCTACTCGGGCGAGCTTAGGGTCGCAACTTCTAGCCCATGGTCCACGAAAGGGCTAAAGCGCGCGTCGCGAAAATGAGTTGGCTCAAGTCGCGTGGTTAAGCCCGAATGGGCGTTGGTGATAACCGGCGCGCCATGGGTCCCTGGCTCCGCGCTCCCACGGAGTAGTCGGCCGGGCGTGGTTCCCCAATCTTGAGGATGCGGGCGGAAACGGCTAGGGATACTCTTGACCGAATGGACGATAGTCAAAAACTCGATCCCGCTGGGCTCGGCGCTCAACAAGAAATAGCGCGAAAGCATGAAGGCGAGCGCACAGCTTTTCGCATCGCGGGCTACATGTTAATTTTTACGGTTATCGGAGCTGTAGTCTTTGTTTTTGTGAAAACTCTGGTGTTCAATAAAACTATTCAGAGTTTGGCTTTGCAGCAGTCTGTGATTTCAGCGAGTGTTGGAATAACCGTCGTCTGCATCATAGCTTGGATGCTGAATTTACTAGGATTCGTTCGTCTAAGAGACGGGTGGGCGAAATTGCTCTGGGTAGTACTGATATCTTCTATTCTTGGTAACAGTGCGATCATCTATAAGAAATGGGTAACGCATGGCGATGTCGCGGTCCGAGCTCTTTGCCTTAGACCATTGGAGGAGCTGGGAAAAGACGAGCCTCCAAAATTGCGAGCAAATGCAACGTTTAGGAGAGGTGAGCGCATCCCGTATTTGCTGACCATTGATAATATTTCAACGAACGACGATGGATTCGCAGTGGCAACGCTGCACTCGTCTCTGGAGAAGGCGGAAGATCGCACGGCTGTTTTTCACAATGATCCCTTGAAATCAAAGTTGGATTCCCTTCACGAGAATCCGGTTGTTGTGAAAAGACATAAGCAGTACCGAGATATAGCCCCAGACTGCGTTCCTGAAAATGCTTTGGCTATTGGCTTTCTTAAGTCTTTTCAAACTGATAAGTTTGTTCCGGGTACTTATGCGCTGAAGGTCACAATTTTTGACCTAAATAACAGTTCGTACGCAACGGCAGAATTGCCGATCTACATCATCGAGTAGCTTGGGCCAGGACTGCGGTCAAGTGATTGGCTAGTCGTCTCGAGGCCTCCGCGGAGTAAGGAAAACCTGCCGCACTATGCGCTGTCGCCGGGGCTCCAAGCGCAAGCATCTGTAGTACCGCGAGATGCTCCGCTCGTCCACATGCATCGAGATTCTGAAGGATTGGCGCGCGCACCTGCGCAATTAGAGCTGCAGTTGTGCCATCGAATGACGGCCCGGCAAACTCGCGTGGAGCATCGATCGTAGCGCCACCCATTTCGAACGCCCTGTGGTGTTGATTACCGCCGAATCCTGACCCACCGACCGCACTGATTTCCGTTCAAACCTGACCCACGTATGAACCCTAGCCTGCCGCAACTTGCGGCAGGAGCATTGGAGTGATTGACGTGGCGACACTAAGTGTCATCAGGCGATGGGCCCTGCGTGAGCAGTTGTCCATCCGAGAGATAGCCCGGCGCACCGGCCTGTCTCGCAACACCATCCGGAAGTACCTGCGCAGCGACGACAAGGAGCCGTCGTACGCCAAGCGCGAGAGCCGCAGCCGGCTCGATCCGTTCGCGGAGAAGCTGGCCCATGGCTCAAGACCAAGTCCGGCAAGAACCGCAAGCAGCGGCGCACCTTGAAGCAGATGCACGCCGAACTCATGGAGCTCGGCTACGACGGCTCCTACAACCGCGTGGCCGCCTTCGCGAGGGACTGGGCGCTAAAGCGCCAGGAAGCACAGAAGACCACCGGCCGCGGCACCTTCGTGCCGCTGGTCTTCGAGCCCGGCGAGGCCTTCCAGTTCGACTGGAGCGAGGACTGGGCCGTGCTCGGCGGCGAGCGCACCAAGCTGCAAGTGGCGCACTTCAAGCTGAGCCACAGCCGGGCCTTCTACGTGCGGGCCTACCTGCTGCAGACCCACGAGATGCTGTTCGACGCCCACAACCACGCCTTCCGCGTGTTCGGTGGCGTGCCCAAGCGCGGCATCTACGACAACATGAAGACCGCCGTGGACAAGGTCCTGAGCGGCAAGGCGCGCGACGTCAATGCGCGCTTCGCCGCGATGGTCAGCCACTACCTCTTCGAGGTCGAGTTCTGCAACCCGGCCTCGGGCTGGGAGAAGGGCCAAATCGAGAAGAACGTGCGCGACGCCCGGCACCGGCTCTGGCAACCCGTGCCGGCCTTCCCCTCATTGGACGCGCTCAACGCCTGGCTGGAGGAGCGCTGCAAGGCGCTGTGGACGGAGATCTCGCACGGCAAGCTGCCCGGCACCATGCACGACGCTTGGCAGGACGAGCGACCACTGCTGATGCAGCTGCCGCGCCCCTTCGACGGCTTCATCGAGCACACCAAGCGCGTCTCACCGACCTGCCTGGTCACCTTCGAGCGCACGAGGTACAGCGTGCCGGCGTCGTACGCCAACCGGCCGGTGAGCCTGCGCGTCTACGCCGACCGGCTCGTCGTCGCGGCCGACGGCAACATCATCTGCGAGCACCAGCGGTTCATCGACCGCCGGCACGACACGCTCGGCAAGACGATCTTCGACTGGCGTCACTACCTGGCGGTGCTGCAGCGCAAGCCGGGCGCGCTGCGCAACGGCGCGCCGTTTGTCGAGCTGCCGCAGGCCTTCAAGCGGCTGCAGGCCGAGCTGCTCAAGAAGCCGGGCGGTGACCGAGAGATGGTCGACGTCTTGGCGCTGGTCCAGCACCACGAGGAGCAGGCGGTGCTGGCAGCCGTCGAGCTGGCCCTGGAGGTCGGCGTGCCGACCAAGATGTACGTGCTCAACGTGCTGCACCGGCTGGTGGACGGGAAGACCGAGCCACCACCAGTGAATGCCCCGCACGCGCTGCACTTGACCAACGAGCCGCAGGCCAACGTGAACCGCTACGACGCCTTGCGCGAAGAAAGGAAGGTCCGCAATGCGTGACTCAGCAACCAACGGACTCATGACCGCGCTGCGGGAGCTCAAGATGTTTGGCATGGCGCAGGCCGTAGGTGACCTGGCCGAGCAAGGCGCGCCGGCGTTTGAAGCCGCGCAGCCCTTCCTGGCTCAGTTGCTCAAGGCCGAGTCTGCCGAGCGGGAGGTCCGTGCCGTCGCGTACCAGCTCAAGCAGGCCAAGTTCCCGGTTTACCGAGATCTCGCTGGCTTCGAGTTGCGCACAGCGAGGTGAACGAGGCGCTGGTGAAGCAGTTGCACCGCGGCGAGTTCATGGACCGGGCCGAGAACGTCGTCCTGGTCGGCGGGCCGGGAACGGGCAAGACCCACCTGGCCACGGCCATCGGCGTGCAGGCCTTGGAGCATCACCGGCGACGGGTGCGCTTCTTCTCGACGGTGGAACTCGTGAACCTGCTGGAGCAGGAGAAGCTGAACAACAAGACCGGCCAGATGGCGCACCGGCTTGCTCACATGGACCTGGTGATCCTAGACGAACTCGGCTACCTGCCGTTTAGCTCATCGGGCGGCGCGCTGCTCTTCCACCTGCTGAGCAAGCTCTACGAGCGCACCAGTGTCGTCATCACGACGAACCTGAGCTTCAGCGAATGGGCCATCGTCTTCGGCGACGCAAAGATGACCACGGCCCTGCTGGACCGCCTCACCCACCACTGCCATATCCTTGAAACCGGCAACGAGAGCTACCGGTTCAAGAACAGCGCTGCCCAACCCACCCCGAAGGAGTCCAAGACCAAGAAGTTACCCACAGCCTGAGCCCTCACAGGCTCGAACAAGGGTGGGTCAAGATTGGATGGAAACGATGGGTCAGGATCGCGCGGGAATCAACAATGAAGCGTCTTCTTTGGATCGGTGGTCTGGGAATTTGCGCGGTCTTGCTCGCGGGGGGCTGGGCAAGGTTCGCCATGCCAAGTGGTTCTGGCGAGGTCAAGCTCTCCGACTCCACGCGAACACCATCGGCTGATTCGCAAAATGTCCCCCCAACCTCGCCATCCACGGCATTCGCAGATGGCACGAAACAGGAAGAGCCCCCGGCGCTCGAGCCCCGGCGACCCAATGACTGGATTGAGGTGCTTGCTTCCAGTTCCCGCCCGGCGGATTGGCTCGAAGCGCATAAGGCTGTGCAGCGGTGCGTGATGCAGGAAGCGTTGCGGAGAGAAAACCCCTCGGTGCCAGAGGAGCCGGTGATCCATTTGTCGGAGGGCAAGTCAGTGGATTGCAAATCGTTGACGGCGGAACAGCGCCGCGACCATCTGACGTGGCTCACGAAAGCCGTTGCCAATGAGGTTACGAGTGCTGCGGTTCAGCAATGGATTGCCGGGCCTAATGGCCATCCGGAAGATTTGACAGCACGGAGGGATGACCCGCTGGTGCGGGCCTGGATGCGGGACACAGAATCAGCTCTGATCGGCGCTGCCAAGAAGGGTGACGTCGAGGCCATCGCAAGTCTTTCTACGATTTATGGAAATGGCACCATCGCAGAAGCCGACGCGGAGAAGAGCGCAATGCTCGATGTCGTGCTTCTCAAGATCAGAGAATCGGAAGGGGCCCGAACGCAGAGTTTTGGCCGAGTCGTCGATGGACACCGCCGCCGGCTCGGTGCCGAGAAGATGCAAGCCATCGAACGGGAGGCTGATGCCTACTATCTGCAATGCTGCAAGGCGAGATGATTTGCCGCTTCTTCAAGAAGCCAAGCAGGCTGCTGAAATACCCGCATCACACCGCACGGAACACGCCGGACACGCTCACACCTGATTGCTGACTGTCAGCGTCACGGTGCCGGTCGCGACGATGTTTGCCCCGCCGGCATCCGATGCGATCCGAATGCCACGGTTGACAGAGTTGTTGGCGCCGGAGAGGCTCGTTGACGGACTCGTCGTCAACGACGTCCACGCCCCGCCATCGAAGCTGATCCAGAACTGGCTACCAATGGCCGGAATGGTTGGGCGGTACCGGTTTGGCGCGCCAAACTTAGTCTGGCTTCCGATCATCGACCCGTCAGAGTTGAACCACACTGTGGCATTCGAGGTTCCGCTTCCCGCAGCCTCACTGGACGCTCCACAGCTGATGGGCGTCACGACGCCCCCTGCTGAGCCAAGCATGATCATATGGATGCCGGCCATTAGGAAACTCCGGCGCCAGAGGCGATGCACTCGCCGCCGGAGTTCCACCATAGGGTCGCAAGGCCGCGTGGCGCGATAGTGCGGTTGCTCTCCGGGAAGGTATTGAAATGCCTGATTGCAAAGTTTGTAGTTGTAAGGCAACGGCGGGTATCTGATCTCGGAGGGTGCGGTTGGGTGGCCCAAAGCGCAGGGTTCGTCTGAGTCCGCAGTGCGCCCAGCTCGACGCTCGCCGGGCGCGTGTACGGCAACGCGGGCAAGAGAGCATGCGTTGCCGCATCCAATGGGCGGTGGCGGCCGGCGGTGAGGTGGGGCGTGTTCCAACCCCCTGCCTCCCGTTCAACGTCATGGCTACACAGCGGCTACACCGAGGTCTCGGAAAGCAAAAAGCCCACCTGAAAGGTGGGCTAAGTGCTTGATTATCTTGGTGGCCAAGGGCGGAATCGAACCACCGACACGCGGATTTTCAATCCGCTGCTCTACCAACTGAGCTACTTGGCCTTGAGACTGGGTCTCTGTCTTCGTCGTTCCGGATCTCGCGAGCCGTGCTGAACAACGAAGACCGCGACTATAACACTAAATTCCGCTGCCGCGCTTGTTTCTCGACAGATCGACCCCGAGCTGCTTCAGCTTGCGGTACAGGTGGGTCCGTTCCAGGCCGGTCTTCTCGGCCACGCGGGTCATCGAGCCGTTCTCCTTGGCCAGGTGGAACTCGAAATAGCTCTTCTCGAACGCGTCGCGCGCCTCGCGCAGCGGACGGTCCAGCTCGAACACCTGCTCCGACGCCAGCCCCTGGTGCGGCAGCGGCGCCACCGGCGCCAGACCCGCCGTCTGCACCGGCATCGCGCCGGCCGTGATCGCGGGCAGTGCCTCCGGACGCGGGTAGCTGTTGCCCATCACCGTGCCGATGACCGGCGCGGCTGGCGGTGCCGGCCGCGGCGCGGTCTTCACCAGCGCCTGCTCCACCGCGCGCAGCAGCTTCTGCAGCGTGATCGGCTTCTCCAGGAAGGCCATCGCGCCGAACTTGGTCGCCTCGACCGCCGTGTCGATCGTGCCGTGGCCGCTCATCATGATCACCGGCATCGTCAGTTGCCCGGTGCTGCCCCATTCCTTGAGCAGCGTGATCCCGTCCACGTCCGGCATCCAGATGTCCAGCAGCACCAGGTCCGGGCGCGAGCGCTCCCGGCTGGCCCGCGCCTGCTGGGCGTTCTGCGCGAGTTCGATGGTGTGCCCCTCGTCGGAGAGGATTTCGGACAAGAGGGCTCGGATGCCCAGTTCGTCGTCAACAACAAGAATGGTTGCCATGTATGCCTACTGTTCACGCGGGCCGAGGCGCGTCCTGCGCAGGGCTCGGTGCAGTCGCGAGTTTTGAAAATGATAACGAAACTTGTGCGCCGCTCGGCGGCTGATCGGTGCCACTGGCTGCTGGGAGATTCACCAAGCGGATGCGCGCGCCGTGCTCGTCGGCGATTTTCTTCACCACCGCCAGCCCGAGCCCCGTCCCCTTGGACTTCGTCGTGACGTAAGGCTCGAAGGCCCGCTTCAGCACGTTCTCCGCGAAGCCCGGGCCGTCGTCGGTCACCACCAGCCGCAACCCCCGCAGCTCGCCCGCCTCCGTCAGCGCCTTCTGCGTGCGTACCGTCACCCGGCCGTCCGCCCGCTGGCTGACCGCGTCCAGGGCGTTCTGCACGAGGTTGTGGATCACCTGCCGCAACTGCGGCGCGTCCCCCAGGATCAGTGGCGGATCCGTCGCCAGGTCCGCCTGCAGCCGGCCGGCCTCCTGGGCCTCGGCGTACAGCGTCAGCACTTCCGCCACCAGCGCGTTCAGGTCCAGCGGCGCCAGCTTGGCCGCCGGCAGCCGCGCATAGTCCCGGAACTCGTTGACCAGCTGCTTCATCGCCTGGACCTGGTTCACGATCGTGCCCACCGAGCGCACCAGCATCGCCTGGTCGTTGCCCTCGAGCTTGGCCTCGAGCTTGAACTGCAGCCGCTCCGCCGACAGCTGGATCGGCGTCAGCGGGTTCTTGATCTCGTGCGCGAGCCGGCGCGCCACCTCGCTCCAGGCCGCGGAGCGCTGCGCCGACACGACCTCGCTGATGTCGTCGAACACCAGCAGCCGCGCGTCCTGCGGCAGCGGCGCGCCGCGCACCAGCAGCGTCAGCGCGGTCTTCTCGTCGAGCTGCAGTTCGAACGAGTCCTGCCAGTGCTCGCGCTCGCCGGCCTCCGGGCTCTGGAGCTCGAAACGCTGCCAGATGTCCTTGCTGAAGGCTGCCAGCGTCGGCAGGTCCTCCAGCGGCCGCCCCACGTAGGCCGACAGCGGCAGCTTCAGGATGCGGGTCGCGCCCGGGTTCACGCTCTCGATGCGGCGATCGGCGTCGAACACGATCACCCCGGCCGTCAGGTTGTCGAGGATGGTCTGCACGTGCGTGCGCGCGCGTTCGAGCTGCGCCACGCTGTGCTCCACCAGCGCCCGGGCGTCGGCCAGCTGCTGCGTCATGTCCGCGAACGAACGGGTCAGGCCGCCGAGCTCGTCCCGCGAGCGGAACACCGGCTTGGCCTTCAGGTCGCCGGTCGCGACCTCGCGCATGCCCTCGGCCAGCAGCAGCAGCGGCTGCACCAGCTGGTTGGACAGCGCCACCGCCAGCAGCAGCGCCGCGAACACCGCCAGGATCAGCACCAGCGTCAGCGTGCCGAGGTACATCCGTCGCAGGCCGTCGCGCAGCAGCGAGCGCTGCAGGTACTCCTGGTTGGCCGCCGACACGTTCAGCGCGTTGCTGATCACCTTGCCGGAAATCTGCTTGACGACCATCAGGTAGCGGTCGCTATTGGTCAGCTGCAGCCCGCTGTTCGGCAGCAGCGCCAGCGAGCGGATGCGCGCCTCGCCGAGCATGGCCTGCTGCTCGTCCTCCAGCCCCTCGAGCCGCGACGCCACGCCGTTGCCGCGCGCCTGAGAGAGCAGGCTGGCGTTCGGACGTTCGGGGATCTCTCCGGACTCGCCGCCCGCGGCCAGCACCACCTGGCCGTTGCCCGCGATCAACGCGACGCTGCGTGCGCCCATCTGGTCGCGCAGCCGCTCCAGCGCCAGCGGCGCCAGCGCGCTGTCTTCCCAGCGCTCGGCGGCGGCGCGGGTGCGCGCAGTCTGCTCGCTGCGCAGGTTCTCCAGCGTGTCCTGGCCCAAGGCCAGGCCCGCCTCCAGCGCGCTGGCCAGCCGTTGGTCGAACAGGCTTTCGATGCTCCGGTTCACGAACTGGTAGGAGACCGTGTAGATCAGCAGGCCCGGGACGACGCCGACGATCGCGAAGATCCCGGCGAGCTTGAGCAGCAGCCGGCTGCCGAAGCGGCCGCGCTTGACGCGCAGCGCGAGCCGTGTGCCGGCCACGCCGATGACGATGATGAGGGCGGTGGCGACCGCGACATTGACCCAGAACAACCAGACGTAGTGACGTTCCAGGAAGCCGCGTTGCGCGGTCGTGCTGATGGACAGCAGGAACGCCAGCATGCCGCTGGCGCCCGCGATCGCGGCCACGGAGATCAACCACGCCAGGCGCGCCGACTTGGTCACGGGTCAGGGTCCTTGCTGAGTCAGGGGAATCGGGGGAGGCGGCGTCTGCCTGGGTGGCGCGTGCTCACGGCTGGGGCTTGTTGGGCGGCGGCGTGCTCGGCGCCTCCAGCGTCAGCGTGACATTGCGGTCCACGCCCAGCGTCCAGCCCTGGCTGCCGCCCAGGCCGATCTGCAACGGACGCGGCAACTGCGCGGTGTCCAGCTTGTAGCTGAACTCCAGGTAATAGCGGCCATCGTCCTCGATCTCCTTGGCTTCAGCGACGCGCCAGCCGGACACGCCGCGCAGCGAGGCGATCGCCTCGCCGAGCGTGTCGAAGCTCTGGTGCAGCCCGCCGGTGCTCACCCGGTACTGGCGCGTGAGCGGTTGCCAGGTCAGGCGCCAGGTCCGGCTGGCCTGCGCGACACGGGCGTCGCGCCAGTACCAGCGGTTGCGCAAGACCTGGACCTCGGCGACGAAATAGATTGCCACGCCCTTGAGCAGCGCTTCCTCGGCCTGCCGCGGCAGTTCGAAGCGGGTGCTGAAGCTGACGGCCAGGCCGTCGTCGGTGCGTTCCGCGTTGAGCAGCTGCAGCGTGACGCCCTGCGCCAGCGTCCAGCCGTGCAGGACCAGCAGCGCGCCGACCAGGGTCAGGCGCTGCCACCAGGAACGCAGCGGAACGGAACGGGATGGCGGGGACACGCGGACGGGTTCGGGGGGAAGTTCTCGGGTCAGGCCTTGTGCAGCAGCGCGTAATAGAAGCCGTCGGTGACGGCGGCCGCGCCGGTTGCGAAGTCCTTCGGACCATTGTCCGCGAGCGGCAGCAGATGCCCGGCCCCCTGGTCGAACTGACGTGACCGCGCATCGCCATGGCGTTGCAAAAACGCGTCGATCTGGTGCTGGCCTTCGGCCTTGAAGACCGAACAGGTCGCATAGAGCAGCCGGCCGCCCGGCTTGAGCAGCGGCCACAGCGCCTCCAGCAGCTCCGACTGGATCCGGGCCAGGGACGGGATGTCGTCCGGGCGGCGCAGCCAGCGCACGTCCGGATGCCGCCGCACGATGCCCGAGGCGCTGCAGGGCGCGTCCAGCAGGATCGCGTCGAACGGACGGCCGTCCCACCAGTCGGCGGTGGCGCGCGCGTCGGCGGCCTTCACCGCGCCGTCCAGCGCCAGCCGCTGCAGGTTCTGGCGGACCCGCTCCAGACGCTTGGCGTCGGCGTCCAGGGCCAGGAGATCGAGGCGGTTGCCGGCGAGTTCCTGCAGGTGCGCGGTCTTGCCGCCCGGCGCGGCGCAGGCGTCCAGCACCCGCGCGCCGGCACCGAGTTCCGGCCAGGCTTCGTCCGGGGACAGGTCTTGCGGGCGCCGCTGGCCCAGCAGCAGCGGCGCGGCCAGTTGGGCCGAGGCGTCCTGGACCGAGGCATGTCCCTGGTCGAAGCCGGGCAGGGCCTGGACGGGTCGGGGGTCGTCGAGCACGACGGCCTGCGGGAACAGCCGGCCGGCCGGATGCGCGGCGATGCCGGCCTCGCGCAGCCGGGCCAGGTAGCCCTCGAGGTCGTCATGCGCGCGGTTGACGCGCAGCGTCATCGGCGGTTTCTGCTGGTTGGCGAGCAGCAGGCCTTGCCACTCGGCGGGCCAGTCCGCCTGCAGCCGGTCCTGCCACCAGCGAGGGTGGTTGAAGCGGGCGACCGGATCGGCCTCGGCGGCGGCGACCAGCGTGTCGCGTTCACGCAGGAAGCGGCGCAGCACGGCATTCACGAAGCCGGCGCTGTTCGGTGCGCGCTGTCGCACGGCGTGAACGGCCTGGTCGACCAGCGTGTGGTCGGCATAGCCTGTTTCGCCGGGCCAGAGCAGGGCCAGCGCGGTCACCAGCAGCGCGTCGACGCGCGCTGGCGGATTTTTCGGAGCGAGGGCCGCGCGCACGGCCTGGGCGGCGCCCAGGCGCCGCAGCACGGTGAAGCTCAGGGCTTGCACGCCGGGGCGGATGTCGGCGGGGCAGCGGGCGAGCCAGTCGGTGAGCGAGTGGCCGTCGCGCACGGCCTGGACGGCGTCGGCGGCGTTGGACAGCAGCCGATGGAGCGGCGGTGCGCCGGCGGACGCGGCGCCCTTGGCGGAAGAAGGGGGAGAAGAGGCGGACACCGCTGGAGTTTAGTGGCGAAGGCAGCGGGTGCTGGTGGGGCCGGAATGATGCTGAGGGGTCCTGGAGGGAGCCCCTCTGCATCGTGGAGAGCCCGCGCTTGGCGTTCCGCAGTGAAGGCGCTTGGCGTTCCGCGGTGAAGGGCCTTGCTTTCGCAATGGCATGAAGATGCCGCGACAATCCCGTCCCATGACGAGCACCCCGATCCTGAGCCCCGAGGACCTGGCCGCGCTGCCGGCTTCGGACCGTATCCGCTACCGGCTGGTCCAGGCGGGCCGGCGCCATCACGCCAACGACAACATCGCCGAATTCATCGAACCTGGGGAGCTGGACCAGTTGCAGGCCGAGGTGCAGGCGCGGATGCAGGGTGTGCTGGAGTCGCTGGTGATCGACACCGACAGCGATCACAACACGCAGGAGACGGCCAAGCGGGTGGCGAAGATGTTCGTCAAGGAGGTCTTCGCGGGTCGTTACGCGCCGCCGCCGCCGGTGACCGAGTTCCCGAATGCCGAGCGGTTGAACGAGCTGATGATCGTTGGCCCGATCACCGTGCGCAGTGCCTGCTCGCATCACTTGTGCCCGATCATCGGCAAGGTCTGGATCGGTCTGCTGCCGAGCGAGCATTCGAATCTGATCGGCCTGTCGAAGTACGTGCGCCTGACCGAGTGGATCATGAGCCGTCCGCAGATCCAGGAGGAGGCGGTCGTGATGCTGGCCAACGAGCTCCAGGACCGCGTGAAGCCGGACGGCCTGGCGATTGTGATGGATGCGGATCACTTCTGCATGCACTGGCGCGGCGTCAAGGACATGGACTCGACGATGACCAACAGCGTCATGCGCGGGTCCTTCCTGAAGGATGCGACGCTGCGCGCCGAGTTCCTCGCGCTGATGAAGAAGAAGGGCTGAGGGTCCTCGCGGGCCTGTCGAGTTTCAGAGGCTGCGCGCCTCGCTGAAGCCGACGAAGCTCATCAGCACGCGGGTGGGGAACTGGCGGATCGCCGCGTTGTAGGCGTCGACCGCCTGGTTGAAGACCTGCCTCGAGAAGGCCCGCTGGCGGTCGATCATCTTGAGCTCGTCGACGGCGCCGCCGAGGTCCGGATCGGCGCTCAGCTCGGCGTGGTGCTCGACCAGCGAGACTATCCGCGTCAGCGCCGCGCCGTGCACCGCGGCGGCGACCGCGAGCTGGGCCACCGGATCCGCCGAATAGGGCCGCGCGCGCACCAGTTGCGCGGCCGCCTTGGCTTCCGTCTGCGCGGCGGCCAGCGCGTCGAGGCTGGCCTGCTCGCTGGGCAGGCGCTCGCGCAGCCGCTCCAGCAGCAGATCGCCATGGGCGAAGCGGCGCGTCAGGGCGTCGTCCAGCTGCGCGTAGGCGCGGCCGATCTCATTGCGCAGCAGCATCACGCGGTTGTAGGCGCCGATGCACCAGAACACGAGCACCGCGGCCAGTCCCCACAACCACCAGTTCCAATGCATCGCGGCTCCCGGGCTCAGCGACCGGCCTTGGCCTGCTGGAACTCGTTCCAGCCGCGGGCGCGCAGCTCGCAGGCCGGACAGTGGCCGCAGCCCCAGCCCCAGGCGTGCCGGGTCTTGCGTTCGCCGAGGTAGCAGGTGTGGGTGTGCTCGACGATCAGTTCGTTGAAGGCCTCGCCCCCGAGCGACTCCGTCAGCGCCCAGGTCTGCGCCTTGGTCAGGAACATCAGCGGCGTGTCCAGCGTCATCGGCGTGTCCAGCCCCAGGCTCAGCGCGACTTGCAGCGCCTTGAGCGTGTTGTCGCGGCAGTCGGGGTAGCCGGAGAAATCGGTCTCGCACATGCCGCCGACCAGCACCGACGCGCCGCGCCGGTAGGCCAGCGTCGCCGCGAAGGTCAGGAACAGCAGGTTGCGGCCCGGCACGAAGGTGTTGGGCAGGCCGTTGGCCTGCAGTTCGATCGCGCGTTCCTGGGTCAGGGCGGTGTCGGAGATCTGGCCCAGCAGGCTCAGGTCCAGCAGGTGGTCCTCGCCGAGCTTGGCCGCCCACTGGGGGAACTGCGCCGCGATCTGCGCGCGCACGGTCTGGCGGCAGTCGAGTTCGACGCGGTGGCGCTGGCCGTAGTCGAAGCCCAGTGTCTCGACCTCGGCGAAGCGGTCCAGCGCCCAGGCCAGGCAGGCGGTGGAGTCCTGGCCGCCGGAAAACAGCACCAGCGCCTTGCGGCGCGAGGCGTGGACGGCGGGAATGGGGGCGGTGGCGGCGTCGGACATGGGCAGACCAGCGGTTGACAAGGAAAACGGCAGGGCGGAAGTGTGCCAGCACCGTGATAGCGTCGTCGGACACCGAGGTGAGGACATGCAACGGGAGAGGTGGATGGAGCGATTCGACAACTGGGTGGCGACGAGGACCGCGGCGGTCGCCATCGCGGCGGGTGCCGCGCTGGGCGGCATGGGCGCCGCCTGTGCGCAGGGTGCGAGCGCGATCAGCCAGGTGCTGCTTTATCCGGGCGGTGCCCAGGTCGAACGCACACTGACCGCCCCTGCCGGGACTGGCGTGGCCCGGTTCGCCTGCCTGTCGCCCTACCTCGATCGCGACACCTTGCAGGCCGAGGCTGCGCCTGGCGTGTCGCTGGGTGACTTGCAGCTGGAACTGCTACCCGTGGAGCAGGTGCCGGAGTGCCAGCGCGTCTCGCCGCGCATCAAGGAGCTCGAACAGCAGCGCAGTGCCGTCGACGCGGAGATGGGCGGCGTCGACCTGGCGCTCAAGTACCTGCGCAGCGTCACCGACCGGGACGGCAAGCCAGGCGTGGCGCTGAACGCCTCGGTCGAGTCGCTGCGGCGCAGCGGCCAGGAACTCCTCAACCGCGAGAAGGCGCTGCAGGCGCGCATCGCCGAGCTCGATCAGCAGTTGCGCATCGCGCGCGCCGCCGAGCCGGCGACCAGCGGTCAGGTGGGCGTCGTGCAGCTGCGCCTGTCGAGCCCGACTGCGGTAACGGTGAAGCTGACATACCGCGTACGCAACAGCGGCTGGACGCCGCAGTATCGCGGGCGGCTCGACACGACGAAGGGCACGCTGACCGTCGAGCGACTCGCCCGCGTCGCACAGGGCAGCGGCGAGGACTGGAACGACGTCCGGCTGCGGCTGTCGACCGAGCAGCCGCGCCAGGCCGTTGCCCCGCGCGGGCTGCCGCTGTGGCGCCTCTCGATGGCGCCGCCGCCGATGCCCCTGTCGCCGGCGATCGCGCCCGCACCGGCCTACCAGGAGTTCCGTCCCGCCCCGGCGATGGCAGCCCCGGCACCCGCCGCACCGCCGCCGTTCCGCCGCGGGGCCGGGGACGCCGCGACCGTCGCGCCGCCGGTGGTGGTGAACTTCGATGCTTCCGTCTTCCAGGGCGAGTTCGCCGCCGAATACGCGCTGCCGCAACCGGTCACGTTGAAGGGCAACGGGCAGGAGCTGTCGCTGACACTGGGCCAGCAGACGCTGGAGGCGCACCTGATCGCGCGCGTGCAGCCCCAGGTCGAAGCGCAGGCCTACCTGTTCGCCGAAGCCAAGCGGCCGGCGGGCGCCTTCCCGAACGGACCGATGCAGCTGTATCGCGACGGCAGCCTGATCGGCAGCGCCCCGTTCAATCCGAATGACGGCACGGCGTGGACCTTGCCCTTCGGAACCGACGACTGGCTGCGTGTCGACGTCAGCCCCGAGCAGCGCGACGGTTCCGAGTCCGGATTGATCGCCGCACGGCGTGAACGCGTCGTCACGCGCCAGTGGGCGATCGAGAACCGTCGCAACCGTCCGGTGACGCTGCAGGTGTTCGAGGCGGCACCGGTCGGCGAGCATGCCGACATCCGTGTCCAGACGCAGTTCTCGCCGGCGGTGACGCAGTCGGACTGGGGCAATCGACCCGGCGTGCAACTGTGGGAACTGCCGCTGGAGTCCGGCAGGACGCAGCGCTTCAGCGCGGTCTATCGCATCAGCGTGCCGAAGGACGCGAACGTGCTGGGCTTGCCCTGAGCGGGCCGGGGCGCGATCAGGTCCTGATCTCGCCCTGTCCCAGCACCACCCACTTCATCGACGTCAGCCCCTCGAGGCCCACCGGACCGCGGGCGTGGAACTTGTCGGTGGAGATGCCGATCTCCGCGCCCAGGCCGTACTCGAAGCCGTCGGCGAAGCGCGTGCTGGCGTTGACCATCACGCTGGCCGAGTCGACCTCGCGCAGGAAGCGCATCGCGTGGACGTGGTTCGTCGTCAGGATCGCGTCGGTGTGATGCGAGCCATGGCGATTGACGTGCGCGATCGCCTCGTCGAGCGAATCCACGACCTTGATGCTGATGACCGGCGCGAGGTACTCGGTGTCCCAGTCCTCGGCCGTGGCGGCCTTGAGCAGGTCGCGCGGCACCGCTTCCAGCAGCGCCAGCGTGCGTTCGCAGCCACGCATCTCCACGCCCTTGGCCGCGAACACCATGCCGATGCGCGGCAGGAAGTCGGCAGCCTGCTTCACATGGACGAGCAGCGACTCGGTCGCGTTGCAGGGGCTGTACTTCTGCGTCTTGGCGTTGTCGACGACGCTCACCGCCAGGTCCAGGTCGACCTCGGCGTCGACATAGCTGTGGCAGTTCCCGTCCAGGTGCTTGATCACCGGCACGCGGGCCTCGCGGCTGATGCGCTCGATCAGGCCCTTGCCGCCGCGCGGGATGATGACGTCGACGAAGGCCGGCATCGCGATCAGCAGGCCGACCGCGGCGCGGTCGGTCGTGTTGATCAGCTGCACCGCGTCGCGCGGCAGGCCGGCCTCCTCCAGGCTCTCCGCCACCAGCGCCGCGAGCGCCAGGTTGCTGTGCAGCGCCTCGGAGCCGCCGCGCAGGATGCAGGCGTTGCCGCTCTTGATCGCCAGCGACGCGGCCTCGATGGTCACGTTGGGGCGGCTCTCGTAGATCATGCCGAACACGCCCAGCGGCACGCGCATCTGGCCCACGCTGATGCCGGTCGGGCGGCGCTTCACGCCGGTGATCTCGCCGATCGGATCGGGCATCGCGGCGATCTGGTCGCAGCCCTCGGCGACGGTGGCCAGCACCTTCGAGGTGAGGCGCAGGCGGTCGACCATCGGCGCCTCCAGGCCGGCCGCGGCGGCGGCGGCGAGGTCGCGCTCGTTCGCGGCGGACAGCGCCGGGCCAGCCTCGCGCAGGCGGCGGGCGAGGGCGCCCAGGGCACGGTTCTTCGCCGCGGTCGGGGCGGCGGCCATCAGCGTCGCGGCCGCGCGGGCCGCCTCGCCGACGCCGGTCATGTAGGCGTTGAGGTCGGTCATAGACCTGGGATTCTGAACGATGCGCCGCGCTCGCCGCCGCGCCGGGGCCATCGCAAGCCGCAAGCACAGCCTTCGCCAGCCCCTTGCATCAGCGCCCTGCATCGGCTGCTGGCCCTCACCCCCACCCTCTCCCGCAAGCGGGAGAGGGAGCAAGAAGAGCCTGCGCCGCGAGTGGAACCATTCGGACTCTCCCGCAAGCGGGAGAGGGAGCAAGAAGAGCCTGTGCCGCGAGTGGAACCATTCGGACTCTCCCGCAAGCGGGAGAGGGAGCAAGAAGAGCCTGTGCCGCGAGTGAAGCCGGTCGGACTCCCTCTCCCGCCCTGCGGGAGAGGGCGGGGGTGAGGGCCAGCGGCGGCGGAAGTGATGAAGCCTGGGCTGAGGGTTTGTCCCAGGAACCCGGCACTTGCGGCCCACGTCATCGATCTTCTACAGTCGTAGTACGACAAGTGTAGAAATTCAGGATCCGGCGATGGACGAGTCGATCAACGACGACGGCAAGGGCGACGTGTCGCTCAGCGAGCTGCAGCTGGCGCTGATGCGCGTGCTGTGGACGCGCGGCCAGGCCAGCACGGCCGAGGTGGCGGAGGCGCTGCGCGAGCAGCGGCGCCCGCTGGCGCACACGACCGTGGCGACGCTGCTGTCGCGGCTGGAGAAACGCGGCCTGATCGCCAGCGAGCGCGACGGTCGTTCCTTGGTCTACCGCGCCGCGGTGAGCGAGCCGGCGGTGCAGCGCTCGATGGTGTCGGGGCTGCTGAGCACGCTCTTCGGCGGTCGCCCGGAGGCCCTGCTCAGCCATCTGGTCGAAGAGGGCGAGCTCGGCGACGATGACCTCGCCAGGATGCGCGCGCTGCTGAAGAGCAAGGGAGGCCGCCATGATTGAAGCCCTCACCGGCTGGCTGTTGAACTACCTGCTGCACAGCACGGCGCTGCTGGGCGGGGTCTGGGCGCTCGAGCGCGGCGGCTGGCTCAAGCATCCCGCCTGGCGCGAGGCGCTCTGGCGCGCGGCCTTCTTCGGCGCGGTGCTGACGGCGAGCCTGCAACCGCTGACGCAGGGAGCGCGGATTGCGCTGCCGGACCTTTGGGCGTCGGCTGGCGACGGCGTCGCCGCCGTCTCCGATGCCGCGACCGATGCGGGCGCCGCCGTCGCCGCCGGTCACGAGACGATGTCTGAAACGGACGCCGCCGGCGATGGACGCCCGCCCGTCGGCGTGACCGATGCGCTGACCCGACGAGCGGCGGACCACCTGCGCATCGTGGCCGACCGCGTCGTCGACATCAGCGATGAATCGATGCTCCGGCGCCGCGAGCTGCTGCGCGACGGGGCGGCGGCGCTGCTGCTCGCCTGGCCGCTGGTGGCGCTGCTCGGCCTCGGTCTGACGCTGGTCCGCTGGCTGGGCCTGCGACGCCAGGTGCGCGCGCTGCCGGTCTGCGACGATCAGGAACTCCGCCAGGCGGCCGCCGAACTCGCCGGCATCGCCGGCGTGCGCGCGCCGACCCTGCGCATGAGTCCGCATTGGCCCAGCCCGCTGGTCGCGCCCGGTGGTCAGATCTGCCTGCCGGATCGCCTGATGCGCCGGCTCGACGGCCAGCAGCGGGTCGCGGTGCTCGCGCATGAAATCGCGCATCTGCGCCGCCGCGATCTGGCGTGGCGCCTGGCCGCGCGGCTGGTGTCGCAGCTCGGCTGGCTGCAGCCGCTGAACCGCCTCGCGATGCGTCGGCTGGATCTCCTCGCCGAATTGTCTTGCGATGCCTGGGCCGCGGCCGAGGCCGGCGCGATGCCGCTGGCCGAAGGGCTGTACGTCTGCGCCCGCGACATCGCCGCCGCGACCGCCACGGCCGACGGCCGGCGCGGGGCCCGCCCGATGCCGGTGCTGGCCAGCGCGATGGCGGCCGCCCGCTCGCCGCTGATGGCACGCATGGACGCGCTGCTGGCGGGGACGCCGGCGGGGGGAACGACGCCCGGCCGCCGCCGCCTCGGCCGTGTGCTGATCGCCGGCGGTCTCTGCGCGATGGCGCTGGCCGTGCCGATGCTGGTGGTCGGCCAGGCGCCGCGGCTCAGCCTCGACCTGAGCGGCGTCACCGGCGCGTTCTCCTCGGCGCTCAGCGGCATGAAGGTCACGCGCCAGGTCGTGATCGCCGATGGCGTCGAGCGTCACGTGAACTACACCGGCGACCTGGAATTCAACGGCGAGGAGACCGACATCGTGTCGCTCGACGACAAGCTGTCGATCATGGAGCGCGCCGACGGCGTGACGCGCCGGGTCGAGATCGCCGCCGACGGCAAGGGCGGGCAGGTGCGCCGGTTCTGGATCGACGGCGACATGAAGCCGATCGATGCCCCGGCGCAAGCCTGGATCGCCGGCCAGATCGGCCTGGTCGCGGAAAGCGCGCAGGGCAGCGGCCCGCGTGTGGAGCGCCTGCTGCGCCAGGGCGGTACCGAGGCGGCTGTCGCCGACATCGCCAAGGCGAAGGAGCCCATGGTGCGCCGCAGCCGCATGGAGGCGCTGCTGGACAGCGGCCCGCAGAGCGCGGAGACGGTGTCGCAGCTGATCGCGCTCGCCGGCCGGATGAAGGACGACTTCCAGCGACGCAGCGCATTCGTCGCGCTGATCCAGCACCGGACGCTGGCGCCCGATCAGCAGCGCGAGCTGCTGGAACTCGTCCCGACGCTCAAGGGGGATTTCGACCGCCGCGAGGTCATGGTGGCGCTGTCGCCGCAACTGTCGGACGAGCGTGCGGTGATGAGCGCGTGGCAGCAGGCGGTGCGCGGTTTCAGCGGCGACTTCGACAAGCGCACCGCGATCGTCGCGCTCATCGACGAGGACCACGAGGCCGCCCCGGAGCGGCTGCGCACGGCGATCGCCGCGAGCGGCATGGTCAACGGCGACTTCGACCGGCGCACCGTGCTCGAGGCGGCGGCCCACCAGATGCGCGGCGACGCGGCGCCGTACGCGGCGGCGTATGTCGACGCGGTGCGGGGCATGTCGGGCGACTTCGACCGCCGCTCGGCGCTGACCGCGCTGATGGACGAAACCCGCGTCGATCGCGAGGTCGCGCTGCAGGTGCTGCGAGCCACGACCGCCATGAGCCCCAGCTTCGACCGCGCCGAGCTGCTGATCGCGCTGGCGGAGCATCTGCCGGCGGACCCGGAGCTGCTGGCGCAATACCGGCAGGCGGCGCGCGGCTTGAGCACGCACGACCGGGGCCGCGTGGAGTCGGCGATCGATCACCTGACGCCGTCCTGAGTCACCCTGGGACCGCCCTGGGGCCGCCCTGGGGCCGCGGGCCTCGCGTCGGCGCACAATCGCCGCATGGCACTGCACACCTGGACCCTCTACTTCCTGGCCGTGATCGGCCTGTCGCTGACGCCCGGGCCGAACAGCCTGCTCGTGCTGGCGCACGGCGCGGCGCACGGCAGCCGCCGCACGCTGTGGACGATCGCCGGCGGCGCGACCGGTTTCGCGGCGCTGATCGGCTTGTCGATGCTGGGCATCGGCGCGTTGCTGCAGACCACCGCCAGCGCGCTGCTGGTGCTGAAGATCGTCGGCGGCGCCTACCTGATCTGGCTGGGCATCCAGCTGTGGCGCTCGCCGGGCATCCAGCTGCGCGCGGCGGAAAGCGGCTCGACGGCGGCGGGACGCGGCCGCGTGCTGTTCCGCCAGGGCCTGCTGTCGGCGGTCTCCAATCCCAAGGTGCTGCTCTTCTACGGCGCCTTCCTGCCGCAGTTCATCGACCCCCGGCGCGACCTGCTGGTCCAGTTCGTGTGGCTGGCCGCGACCTTCGTCATCACCGAAGCCGTCGTCGAGCTCCTGATCGCCAGCCTCGCCCACCGCGTGCGACCCTGGCTGGAGCGTTCCGGCCGCGGCTTCAACCGCGTGTGCGGATCGCTGTTCGCGGCGATGGGCGTCGCATTGCCGCTGACGCGCTGATCCCCCGTCGACGCCATGAAAAACGGACGCCGAGGCGTCCGTTTTGCGTTGTCGTCAGATGCCGGACTCCCTCTCCCGCTTGCGGGAGAGGGCGGGGGTGAGGGCCAGCGGAGGTGGTACCGCTCCATCAGGCCTTCACGGCCTTACGGCTTCGCCGCCGATGCCGGCATGGCCGGCGCGGTCTCGCCGACCGGCGCGCCCTCCAGGTCGCGGATCTCCAGCGGCTTGCGGCCGAAGGCTTCCAGCTGCGGCAGCACCTTGGCCTTGTCGCCGACGGCCACGACGATCAGCGCCGCCGGGTCGACATAGGTCTTCGTCGCCTTGTACGCGCTGCCCGCGTTCACCGCGCCGTACTTGCGCGGCAGCGAGGTGATGCTGTCCGCCGGCGCGCCGACCGCCCATTCGCTGGCGTAGCTCGAGGCCACGACGCGGTTGGTGTCGAACAGGCCCGGCAGCGCCAGCAGCTGCGCGTTGCGCACCCGGTTCAGCTCGTCGGCGCCCATGGGCTTGGCGCGCATGCCGTCGATTTCCTTGAACATGTCGGTCAGCGCCGGGCCGGTGACGTCGGTGCGCACGCTGCCGCGGATGCCGAACACGCCGCTGTCCCGGTTCATCGTGTAGGCCGAGTAGATGCCGTAGGTGTAGCCCTTGACCTCGCGCAGCTGCGTGTTGATGCGCGACGTGAAGAGACCGCCCATCGCGGCGTTCATCACCTTGATGTCCTCGGCGTCGGGCGTGCCGGCCTTGGGGCCGGGGGCGACGACGCTCAGCGCGGTCTGCGGCGCGTTGGGCTTGTCGACCAGCACGACGCGCGCGGCCACCGGCTTCGGCGCGGAGGTGTCCACCGCGGCGGCGGCCGTCGCCGGCCGTTCCCAGCCGCCGAACAGGCGCTCCGCCAGCGACTTCAGCTCGTCGGCCGAGATGTCGCCGGCGACCACCAGCGCGGCCTGGTCGGGCCGGTAGTGGGTCGACCAGAACTGGCGCAGCGCGGCGGCATCGGTGCCCTTGATCGAGGCCTCGTCGCCGATGGCGGCCTTGGCCAGCGGATGGCCCTCGCCGTAGATCACGCGGTTGGCGACCAGCGCGGCCACCGCCGGCGCTTGCTCGCGCTGCTGCTGCAGCGCGGCCAGGCGCTGGTTCTGCATGCGGGCGATCTCGGCGGTGTCGAAGGCCGGATGCAGCGTCACGTCCGCCATCAGCGCCAGCGTCTGCGCGAAGTTGCGCTTCAGGCTGCTGGCCTCGATGCGGGCCTCGTCGCGGCCGGCGCCGGTGGTGATCGACGCGCCCAGCGCGGCGGCCTCGTCGGCGATCTGCTGCGCGGTGCGGGTCTGCGTGCCCTGCTGCAGGATGCCGGCGGTGAAGCTCGACAGCCCCGGCTTGTCCGCCGGATTCGCGGTCTGCCCGGCGCGCACGACCAGCGTCGCGCTCACCAGCGGCAGGCCCGGATTGGGCACATGGATCAGCGTCAGGCCGTTGGCCAGCGTCAGGCGCTTGCCCTCCGGCAGCACCGAGGCCTTGGCCTTGCCGCCCTTGGGCTGGGTCTTGCGCCAGGCGACGTCGGGGTTCATCGACTCGCGCTCGCCCTTGGCCGCCTTCTCCGGCATCGGCGGGGTCGGCACCTCCGGCGCCAGCTTCTGCTCGCCCGGCGTGGCCAGCACGACGACGCGCGCGTTCTTCTTCAGCTGCTGCGCGACGACGTCGCGGATCTTTTCCGGCGTCAGCGCCTGGTAGCGGGCCAGGTCCTTGCCGATGTAGTTCGGATCGCCGGCCTGCTGGTTGTAGTAGTTGATCTGGTCCGCCAGCGCCTGGACCTTCTCCAGGCGCGCCAGCGTGCCGGTCTCGATGGCGGCGCGGGCGCGGGCCATCTCCTCGGGCGAGGGCGGGTTGGTGGCCAGTTCGGCCACCGCGTCGTCGACGATCTTCTGGATCTCGTCCAGCGACTTGCCGGGACGCGCGATCACCTCGACCGAGAACACCGAGCCCAGCGACAGCGAGTACTGCTGCACCTGCACCGACTGCGCCAGCTGCTTGTCGTAGACCAGCGTCTTGTAGAGGCGGCTGGACTTGCCGCCGCCCAGCACGTGGGAGGCGACATCCAGTTCGGCGTCGCCGGGCTGGAACACGGCGGGCGTGTGCCAGGCGATGTCCAGGCGAGGCAGTTCGATGCGATCGGTGACCTCGACGCGTTTCTCCTCGGTCAGCTTCGGCTGGGGCACGTTGACCGGCGGCACCGGGTCGCCGGCCTTCAGCGGACCGAAGTACTTCTGCACGAGCTGCTTGGCCTGCGCCGGATCGAAGTCGCCGGCCAGCACCAGCGTGGCGTTGTTCGGACGGTAATAGCTGCGGGCGAAGGCCTTGACGTCGTTCAGCTTGATCGACTGGATGTCGGCGTGCGAGCCGATCACCGTCGCGCGGTACGGATGGCCCTCGGGGAACAGCGCCTGGTACAGCGCCTCCTCGACGATGCCGTAGGGGCGGTTCTCGACGGACTGGCGGCGCTCGTTGCGCACCACGTCCTGCTGGTTGGCCAGCGAGACCGAATCCACCTCGTCGATCATGTAGCCCAGCATGTCCGACTTCAGCCACAGGCCCAGCTCGAGCTGGTTGGAGGGCAACGTGAAGAAGTAGTTCGTGCGGTCGAAGTCGGTCGAGCCGTTGGAGTCGGTGCCGCCGGCGGCGTCGATGATCTTGTCGGCCGAGCCGCGCGGGATGTGGCGGGTGCCGGCGAACATCAGGTGTTCGAACAGGTGCGCGAAGCCGGTCTGGCCCGGGGCCTCGTTGCGCGGCCCGGCGTGCACCCACAGGTTGAAGGCCACCAGCGGCAGGCGGTGGTCCTCGACCAGGATCACCTCGAAGCCGTTGGCCAGCTTCACCTTCTCCAGCTTCACGCTGAGCGTGCCGCCGACGGCGGAGACGGCGCTGGTGCCGGCCGCGGCCGGCGCGGCCAGGGCCGCCGGGTGGAGCGTGGCACCGCCGAGGGCGGTCAGGACGGCGAGGGTGATGGCGGCGGGCGCCGCGGGCATGAATCGCATGGTGGGAAGCTTCCCTTCAAAGGTTGGTGCGGGGCACGCTATCGAAAGCGGGCGTCGGTCACAAGTGCCGGAACTCCGAAAGATCAAGGTTTGGAGAGGTGGAACCAGGGACGTGGTTCCGGCCACGTCAAGCCATCGTCAAAGCGGGCGCAGCATCAGTCGCTGGTGCAGCGGCTGCGGCACGGCGCCCAGCGCGCGCCACGCGGCGCCGCCGAGGTCCTCGCGCTGCAGCTGCGGGACCCGCAGGCGGCGATCCGGATACACGGCGGCCAGGGCCTGGATCAGCGTCCGGGCCTCGTCCTCCCGGGGCGCGATGAAGCTGTGGACCATCACCGTCTCGTCGGGCAGGCTGAAGACGACCTGGCTGTCGCCGGTCGACCAGCCGTGATAGTCGACGCCGTGGCGGATCGTCGCGGCGCTCACCTGCAGCGGCAGGTCGGGGATGCGCCGCTCGGCGGCCTCCAGCCAGCCGAGCAGATGCGGCATGTCGACGGCGTGCGGCGCGGCGGGCGCGGGCGATGCCGACGATGGGGGCGATGTCCGCGTCGAGGGCGCGATCGATCCCGGTTCGGCGACGTAGCCGAAGAGATCGTGCACCTTGCGGAAGCCGCGTCCCTCGTACAGGCGGCGGGCGCGATCGTTCTGCGCGAAGACCTCGAGTTCCACGGCCCGCAGCCCGGCCGCGGCGGCGCGGGCGACGAAGTCGTCGAGCAGCGCCGGGGCGGCGCCGGTGCCGCGGGCGGCGGGCAGGGCGCCCATCGTCGCCAGGCGCCAGCGGTCCGACACTGGCCGCGGCGCGACGAAGGCGAACGCCGACGGCGCGCCTGATGCGTCGACCGCGACGCGCGACAGCGGCAGGTCCACGCCCTGGCGGGCAAGGAACATCGGCCACTGCGCGAACGGGATCTGGAACGGCCCGATCAGGTAATCGGAGAACGCCGCGGTGAAGGCGGCGTGCAGGACCTCCGGCGCGACCTCGTCGGCGGGGACGAAGGAGAACGGAGCCGCCGTGTCCGCGGTGCTGGTCGAAGTCGTCGATGCCGTCATGTCGTCCTTGCTGTCGATGGCTCTTGCGGGCGGGGCGGGCCGCAAGGGGAAGAAGGGGGCTCAGTCCAGCCACGCCGGGATCGCCAGCCAGATCGGCGCGGTCGCGGCGAACAGCAGCGTGCCCAGTACGATCGCGCCGGAGGCTTCGGCCTCCAGCGTCCGGTAGCGCTGCGCGAACATCATCGCGTTCGAGCCGGGCGGCAGCGCGGCCATCATGACGATGACGGCGAGCGGCATGCCCGACAGGCCGAAGCCCCAGTGCGCGATGCCCAGCACCAGCGCGGGCAGCACCAGCAGCTTCAGCGCCGCCAGGCCGAACAGGGTGCGCATCGCGCCGCGCGGCATGCCGTAGTACGACAGCGACATGCCGATCAGCACCAGGCACAGCGGCACGACGGCGCTGCCGAGCATCTGCAGCACCTCGTCGAGCACGGCGGGCAGGGGGATCCCGGTGGCGTGCCAGGCGAAGCCGCAGAGCACCGGCAGCACGACCGGGTGGATCACGGTGTTGCGCACCGTCGTGAGGATGGTGCGTTTCAGGCTGGCGCCGCGGGTCGTGTGGCGGGCGAGGTCCATCTCGACGAGCACGGTCGCGATCGTGAGCAGCGTGAGCGCGTGCAGGCTGACGACGGTGATGTGGACGGCCAGGCCGCTTTCGCCGAACACGCCGGCGACCAAGGGCACGCCGACCTGGAGCGTGTTGCCGAAGCTGGCGGTGATGCTGCGCACGGCGGGTGCGGCGGGTTGTTCGGGGTGGCGCTTGCGTTGGTGGAGGTAGACGGCGACCAGCATCAGCACGACGGGCGCGAAGAAGGCGGCGACGGTGAGCCAGGGCAGTTCCGACAGTTCGACGCGGGCGGTGGTGCGGAACATCAGCGCCGGGACGAACAGGTAGAACGCGATGTTGGACAGGATGCGGGCGGGGTCGTTGTCGCCGCCGGCCTTGCCCAGCCAGCGCATGTGCCCGACGAACCAGCCCATGCCCGCGGCGATGAAGATCGCCAGCAGCTTGTAGAACAGGACGGCACTCATGGCGCAGGAGTATGCCGCCGGGCCTGCGCGGCCCGCGCGCCGCCCGCACACCGCCCGACGCCGGCCCCTGTTCGACATGAAGTCAGCGATTGCCGCTGGGGCCGGAATGGCGCTAGGGGGTCCTGGAGGGAGCCCCCTTGCGCCGTGGAGAGCCCGCGCTTGGCCTGGCGGAGTTGGGCGGTCTCAGGAAGCCAGCGGCAACTCCAGCGCGAAGCTGAACCGGCTGCCTTCATCCGGCGACGTTTCGACGGTGATTTCCCCGCCCATGAGTCGCACCAGCTGCTGGCTGATGGCCAGTCCCAGTCCCGTGCCGCCGGTGCGTCGCGACTGGTCCGCCACCTGCTCGAAGGGCTGGAAGAGCCGTTCCATCTGCTCGGGCGCCATGCCGATGCCGGTGTCGGAGACGGTGAAGCGCAGCATCAGGCTGCTCGGTCCCTGGGCGACCACGTCGACCGAGAGCCCCACGCGCCCGTGATCGGTGAACTTCACTGCGTTCGAGAGCAGGTTCAGCAGCACCTGGCGCAGCCGCTGGCCGTCCGCGCGCACGCGCGTGGGCAGTTGCGGATCCAGGCGCACGTCGAAGGCCAGTCCCTTCTCCGCCGCGCGCGGCCGCATCGATTCGCTGCAGATTTCCAGCAGCGCCCGCAGGTCGAGTGGGCTGAGCTGCAGCGTCAGCTTGCCGGCCTCGATGCTGGCGACGTCCAGCAGGTCGGTGATCAGCACCAGCAGGTGCTCGCCGGATTCCCGCATCAGCCGGATGCGGTGCTGCTGGGCCTCGTTGAGCGAGCTGTCCATCTGAAGCAGTTGCGCGAAGCCGAGGATCGCGTTCAGCGGCGTGCGGAACTCGTGGCTCATCGTGGCCAGGAAGCGGCTCTTGGCCTGGTTGGCCGCTTCCGCCCGCTGCTTGGCCTGGGACAGTTCGACGGTGCGTTCGGTGACCAGTTCCTCGAGATGGTCGCGGTGCTGGGTCAGTTCCTGTTCGGCCAGGCGGCGCAGCGTGATGTCGCTGACCAGGCCCTCGATCCGCGGCGCGCCGTCGAGCACCAGATGCAGGCTGAGCTCCACCCACAGGTCGCGGCCGTCGCGCGTCGTCACCAGCAGCGGCACCTGCTGCAGCAGCCGGTGCCGCTCCAGCGCGCGCGCCAGGCGCCGGTACTCGTCGCGCTCGATGCGCACCACGCGCCGCAGGGTCATGCCTTGCGCGTCCTCGGGACGGCCCAGTCCCAGCATCTGCGCCAGCGCCTTGTTCACGCGCAGCAGCCGGCCGTGGCCGTCGGCCTGGAAAATGCCTTCGGCCGCGTTCTCGAACAGGCTGCGATACCGCTGCTCGCTGCTGCGCAGGCCCTCGGCGAAATCGCGCAACTTGGCGCTCATCGCGTTGAGCTGCTCGGTCAGGTCACCGATCTCGTCGGCATGTTCGGGTTCGATGTGGGCCCCCAGTTCGCCGCTGGCGACACGTTGCGCCAGTCCGCGCAGCCGCGACACCGGCCGCTCCACCAGCCGCCGCACCAGCACATAGCTGGTCAGCGCGATCGCCAGCAGCACCGTCGCCAGCAGGCTGGCCACCAGCCGCCGCGTCTCGCCCAGCGTCTGGTCGATGTAGCTGCGCGTGTAGACCAGCGTCGCGCGACCCAGCGCCCCCGCGGGCCCCTGCGCGCCCGCGCGATGGCTCAACTCGAATTCCAGCGTCAGGGGGCGCACGGCGGGGGTCTGGCGCATGCGCTGCAAGGTCTCCAGGCCAGGAGCCGCCAGCGTGATCGACTGGACTTCCGGATCCGCCATCACGGCGTCCAGCAGCTCGGACAAGGCCGCGCTGTCCAGGTTCCAGACCGGCTCCGCGAAACCCCGCGCCACCAGCTGCGCCATGCGCTGCTGGCGCTCGACCAGCGCCGCGTTGAGCTCGTGCTCGTGGCGGTCGACCCAGTACAGGCCGATCAAGCCCACCAGCACTGTCGCGCTGAGGCTCAGCGCGGCGACCAGCCGCGTCTGGATGCTCAGCGTCGATCGACCCATGACCGCATGCCCTCTCCTGAACCGCACAATTGTTTGCGGTCGAGTGTCGCGCAAATGCGGGCCGCGTCCGGGCATTGAGGCACGAGCTGGCCCCCCAGGATTTCACGGGTTGCGAATTGGGGGAGCGCGAAAGGTCGCATGCCGGAACGCCTGCGCCCCCAGCCGGTGCCGGGCGGCGACGCGTTCGTGCGCTGGGGCCGAGGATCTCCCGACGGGGCAGCCGTCGTCCTACAGTTCCCACAGGTCGTAGAGACTGCCCATCGCCGCGCTGGCTGCGACCGGTGTCTCGCTTCCTTCGGCAACCTGCCGCAGGAAGGTCTCGAACGCGTGCGCGGCCACACGGAACGACGCCATGTCGCGCGCCGCCTGCACATTGACGATGTGGCAGAACTCGAGGCACTGGTCGGTCTTGCCGAGCGGCAGGCCGGCCCCGTGGGGAGCGAGGATCTGTTGTCGCGCCTGCGCCAGTCGACGCTCCTCGTCGACCAGGCACGCGACGATCGGATCGGGTTGCGACAGGAGATGGCGCAGGTTGCCAAGCAGACTCCGATACCACGTCAGGGCCGTTTCGCCATGTTCGCAGTCCCTCGTCGTGGGCAACGGCTTGTTCAGCGGGGCGGTCGCGAACTTGTCCAGTCTTGTCAGCGTGTCGAGGCGCGCGGCCAGCAGACGCCCTTGCGCTTCAGAGCGCGGCAGTGTCGAGTCGTACAGCTCAGCCTGTTCCAGGCGCGCGCGGCTGAGACGGTCCCTGAGCTGGAGGTCGCGGCGCAATGACGCTTGCCGGCCCATGAGCTGGGTGGCGGCGCGAGGCGCGACCGCGGCGGGACGTGGCAAGGGTTCCGGCTCACGCGCCGGCGGTGGCATGAGCACGCGTTCCAGCGCATCGACCGCCTCGGTCGCTGCCTTCAGCGCTTGTTCCAACGGGCCGGGGTGGTCGGCTCGTACGCAGTCCTCGCACGCGCTGTTGAACGCCATGACGGCGGGATGCGGGATCGAGGACATCGCCGCCACCTGCTGGATCAGGGGCGTCGCACGGTTCTGCAGCCGAAAGAGCTGAAGCCGGAGACGGCATTCGTCGAACGCGGCATCCGGATCGCTGCTGGTCGGCTGCACGAAGGTCCCGGCAGAACCGGATGGCGAGGCGTTGGAGGGATTCATCGGCGCGGACAAAGAGGGGAGGGCCCGCTCAGTGCACGCGCGGGGCACCGGGATCGCCGCGCGGCGCCCGGTGCGTCGGCCTCCGCTCTCAGCCTTTGGCCGTCGCCTTCTTCGCTGCGACCTTCCTGGCGGCAGGCTTGGCCGCCGCCTTCGCTGCCGGTTTCGCGGCGGTCTTGGCGCCCGGCTTCGCGGCGCGCGGCTCGAACTCGAACATCACCTTGCCTTCCTTCTTGTCGTACGCGAGGAAGGCCTTGAACTTGCGGCGGGTCTTGTTGGAGACGAAGTTCTCCAGCAGGTCGGTCTTGCCGGTCGCCAGCAGCTTGCTCATCTGCTCGGCCTCGATCGGCTGCTGCAGGATGATCTTGCCGCTCTTGAAGTCGCAGGTGATCCTGTCGCCGACCGCGTTTTCGCAGACGTAGTTGCTGCCGAAGTCGAAGACGCGGCCGTTGCACTTCGGGCAATGGCCCAGCGGCGTGTGCCCGCTGAAGTCCACCGGCTCGCCGTTCTCCTCGGCCTTCTTCGCGTCCTCGCCGAAGTCGAACTCCAGCTTCCAGTTGTCGATCTCGGCATCGAAGACCAGCGCCAGTTCGGCCGTGAACGGCCAGCCGGCCTTGGAGCGGAAGCCCTCCAGCGGACCGACCTTCTTGTCGCGCAGGAAGGTCTCGACCTCGGCCAGCTCGAAGCTGCGGCCGCCCGGGATCTTGGGGATGGAGAAGCCGCACTCGTCGCCGTTGCCGACCTTGCCGGTGCAGGTGAAGCGGCGGTAGTTCTCCTTGACCACGCCGCCGCACTTCGGGCACGGCGTCTTCAGCGTCGCATAGTCGCCCGGGATGGTGTCGCGGTCGTATTCCTTGGCCTTGCGCACGACCTTCTCGGTCATCGCGGCGATCTCGGCCATGAAGTCCTCGCGCTTGAGGCGACCCTTCTCCATCTCGGACAGCTGGAACTCCCAGTTGCCGGTCAGCTCGGGCTTGGACAACTCGTCGACACCCAGGCCCCGCAGCAGCGTCATCAGCTGGAAGGCCTTGGCGGTGGGGATCAGCTCGCGGCCTTCGCGCAGCATGTACTTCTCGGCCAGCAGGCCTTCGATGATGGCCGCGCGCGTGGCCGGCGTGCCCAGGCCCTTCTCGGCCATCGCCTCGCGCAGCTCGTCGTCGTCGACCAGCTTGCCCGCGCCTTCCATCGCCGACAGCAGCGTCGCTTCCGTGTAGCGCGCCGGCGGCTTGGTCACCAGCGCCTTGACGTCGGTGTCCTCGGTGCGCACCGTCTCGCCCGGCTTCACCGGCACCAGCATCGCGCCGCTGGTGCCCGGCTCGGCGTTCTCGTCGGTGGCTTCCTTGCCGTAGACGGCCTGCCAGCCCGGCTTCACCAGCACCTTGCCGTTGGTCTGGAAGGCGTAGGACTTCGCCGCCGTCTTGACCGTCGAGATCCGCGTGGTCACCAGGAACTCCGCCGGCGGGAAGAACACCGCCAGGAAGCGCTTGACGACCATGTCGTAGAGCTTGGCCTCGGCCTCGGTCAGGCTGCGCGGCGGCTGCAGCGTCGGGATGATGGCGAAGTGGTCCGACACCTTCGCGTTGTCGAAGACCTTTTTCGTCGGCTTGATGTAGCCGTTGTCCAGCGCCGTGCGCGCGTGCGGCGCGAGCGCCTGCAGCGGACCGGGCAGGTCCTCGCTGGCGATCATGCGCGCGGTGTCCTTGGCCACGTTCAGGTAGTCCTCGGGCAGGTAGCGCGAGTCCGTCCGCGGGTAGGTCAGCACCTTGTGCTTCTCGTACAGCGCCTGCGCCAGGCCCAGCGTCGTCTTGGCCGAGAAGCCGAAGCGCGAGTTCGCCTCGCGCTGCAGCGTGGTCAGGTCGTACAGGCCGGGGCTGGCCGTCGTGCTGGGCTTGGATTCCTCCGTCACCGTCGCGGGCTGGCCCAGCGCGGCGGCGGCGATCGCCTCGGCTTCGGCCTTCGACCAGACGCGGTCGGCCTTCTGCTCGGGGTCCTCGGCGTTCTTCTTGAACGCGGGATCGAACCACTTGCCCTCGTACTGGCCGGCCTCGGCGTCGAAGCTGCCGCGGATTTCCCAGTAGTCGCGGTAGACGTGCTTGCGGATCTTCTCCTCGCGCTCGACGACGATGGACAGCGTCGGCGTCTGCACGCGGCCGACGGTGGTCAGGAAGAAGCCGCCGTCGCGCGAGTTGAAGGCGGTCATCGCCCGCGTGCCGTTGATGCCCACCAGCCAGTCGGCTTCCGAGCGGCAGCGCGCCGCATCGGCCAGCGGCAGCATCTGCGCGTCGGAGCGCAGGCCCTCGAAACCGTCGCGGATCGCCTGCGGCGTCATGGACTGCAGCCACAGCCGGCTCACCGGCTTGTTCACCGGTGCCTTGGCGGTGCCGGCGTACTGGACGATCAGGCGGAAGATCAGTTCCCCTTCGCGTCCCGCGTCGCAGGCGTTGATCAGCGAGGTCACGTCCTTGCGCTTGATCAGCTTGACCAGCGCGTTGAGCCGGCCCTTGCTCTTGTCGATCGGGTTGAGGTCGAAGTGCGGCGGGATCACCGGCAGGTGGGCGAAGCTCCACTTGCCGCGCTTGACGTCGAACTCCTCCGGCGCCTTGATCTCCACCAGGTGGCCGACGGCGGAGCTGACGACGTACGCGTCGTTCTCGAAATACTCGTCGTGCTTCTCGAACTTGCCCGACAGCGGGGTCAGCGCCTTGACGATGTCCTGCGCCACCGACGGCTTTTCCGCGATCACCAATGCCTTGCTCATGCGCTTGTTTCTTTCGTCTTCGTTCAGGCGCCAGAAATCCTCGTGAACGCCTGCCTACAATCCGGCCTCGCGCGCGCCCACGCACATACGTACGTGTGTGCACGCGCGCGCACCCATGAATTCAATGTACCGGACTCGCTCCATGCCGCAACCGCGTTCCGCTTCGAGTGTTCCCGCCCCCGTCGATCCGAGCCTCGACCCTTTGGCCGATCCCGCGCCGCTCAAGCGCAGCCAGCGCATCGAGGTCCGCGCCTCCGGCGTGCACGGTCGCGGCGTGTACGCGGTGGTGCCGCTGAAGGCGGGCGACAAGCTCATCGAGTACAAGGGCGAGCGCATCGACTGGGACGAGGCACTGGATCGCCATCCGCACGATCCGTCGCAACCGGACCATACCTTCTACTTTCACCTCGAGAGCGGCGGGGTCATCGACGCGAACGTCGACGGCAACCGCGCGCGCTGGATCAACCACGCCTGCACCCCGAACTGCGAGGCCCGGGAGCACAAGGGCCGGGTGTTCATCCACGCGTTGACGGACATTTCGCCTGGCGAGGAGCTGTTCTACGACTATGGTCTGGTGATCGACGAACGCTATACGCCCAAGCTGAAGAAGCGGTTCGAATGCCGGTGCGGCACGCCCGGCTGCCGGGGCACCATGCTGGCGCCCAAGGACGGCTGGAAGGCCGAGAAGGCGCAGAAGGGCGGGAAGAAGGACGCAGGGAAAGACGGAAAGAAGGAGGGGAAGAAGGACGGGAAGAAGAAGCGCTGACGGGCGTCTCGGGACCCTGTCAGGTCCTACAGCCACCGATTCGCGGTGCAGGACGCCGCACGGCGGCATCTCCCTCTAGACTCCGCCCATTCACGAGCACCGGGACGACAGGTCCGGGAAGACCAAGACGGGATCGCAGGATCACATTCGCGGCGATGCAAGAACATCAGAACTGGGGCGCAGAGGCCCTGTGGCAAGACCTGGAGCCGTTGCTGCCGGGGCTCAGCATCGAGGTGCTGGCGCGGGTCGAATCGACCAACGCCACGCTGGTCGACCGCGTGCGGCGGGACGAGAGCACCGCCACGGCGGGCCGCGCCGGCGACCGTCCGTATGGCCGCCGCCAGCACGACCTGCACCCCTGCCTGCTGATCGCCGAGCACCAGACCCACGGCCGCGGCCGGCAGGGCCGGGCCTGGCACAGCACGGCCGGCGCATCGCTGACCTTCTCGCTGTCGCTGCCGCTGGAGGTGTCGGACTGGTCGGGGCTGTCGCTGGTCGTGGGCGCGGCGATCGCCGAGGCGCTCGACCCGGACGGTCGCCGGCTCGGGCTGAAGTGGCCCAACGACCTGTGGCTGGACGAACGCAAGCTCGGCGGCATCCTGATCGAGACGGTGCCGGCTGGCAGCTCCCGCATGGCGGTGATCGGCGTGGGCCTGAACGTGTCGGATCGCGCCAAGGTCGCCGAGTCGCAGCTGAACACGGGCTTCGCCTGCCTGCAGGAACTGATCCCCGACATCACGCCGCCGCAGGCCCTGGCCCGGTTGGCGCCCGCGCTGCTGAAGGCGCTGGCGGCCTTCCCGCAAGGCGGCTTCGGCGGCTGGCGCGACCGCTTCGCGGGCCGCGACCTGCTGCAGGGCAAGGCGATCACGGCCGGCCTGCTGGAAGGGACCGGCGCCGGCGTCAACGAACGCGGCGAACTGCTGATCGACACCGCCCAAGGCCGCCAGACGGTCACCGGCGGGGAAGTCAGCGTGCGGCTGGGCGGCGCGTCCGCCAGCGCGCAGGGATAAGCCGCGATGCTGCGCGCCGCGGTCATCCTGCTGTTCGTCGCCAACGTCCTGGTGTTCGCATGGAACAAGGGCTGGGTCGCGGGCGTGTCGCCCAATTCGCCCCGGCTGGACCAGCAGATCAACCCGGAACGGCTGTCGCTGCTCAACCAGAAGGCCGTCACGCAACTCGCGGCACGCTCCTGCCTGGAACTGGGACCGCTGATCGGCGATGAACTGCTCAAGCGCGCCAATGCGGCGCTGGCAGGCGCCGGGATCCCGGCCTCGGCCATCGAGGCAACCGCCGTCAACAGCGGCGGCGTGTGGGCGCTGGCCACCATCAAGATGCCCAGCAAGGACTTCCGCGAACGCAAGGAAGACACCTACCGCAGCGCCAAGATCGCGTTCGAGCCGCTGCAGGGCTTCCCTGATGAACAGCCGACGCTGGTGCTCAGCAAGCACGACAGCGAAGCCGCCGCGCAAGCCGCCCTCGACGGGATGACCAAGCGCAACTACAAGGGCCTGCGTGTGATGCGGCTGCAGGAACCGCTGCAGCAGACGACGCTGCGGCTGGCGCGGCTGGACGGCACCCAGACCGGGAAGCTCAACGCGCTGGCGAATCCGCCCTGGGGTGAGAAGCGCAAGGACTGCGCGATCGAGGCGCCGGCGGAAGCTTCCGCGGCCAGCGCGGCCAACGGCGTGGGGTCGGGCGCGAGCCGCTGACTGCAGAGGCTGCTGGCCCTCACCCCCACCCTCTCCCGCAAGCGGGAGAGGGAGTGAGAATGCACCGAGCTGGCCTGGAAACTCCCTCGCCCGCTTGGGCATGTGTCTCCAACAAGCGCCCTCTCTTGCTCCCTCTCCCGCTTGCGGGAGAGGGCAGGGGTGAGGGGCGCGCGTGGCGCGCTGGGTCTTCGAACTGCTGAAGCGCCCTTCTTGCTCCCTCTCCCGCTTGCGGGAGAGGGCGGGGGTGAGGGGCGCGCGTAGCGCGCTGGGTCTTCGAACTGCTGAAGCGCCCTTCTTGCTCCCTCTCCCGCTTGCGGGAGAGGGCGGGGGTGAGGGCCAGCGGCCTCGGAAGTACGGAAGCCCGATTCGATTACTTCGAACGGATCCTGGCCAGGCGTGCCTTCGGCCAACGAAGCGCCACGATCGCCAGCACCAGGGCTGCCAGCCAGATGCCGCTCGTCGCGCCACCACCACCGCCGCCGCCACCGGACGAGGTGTCGGTGGGCGTCGTCGGCGTCGTCGGCGTGGTGGGCGTCGTCGGGGTCGACGGCGTGACCGCGGCCACCGCCGCGTTCGCGTCCAGCATGCCGGCGCCGCAGGTGCTGGTGGTGCAGTTGCACTCCAACTGCGGCTGCGTGCTGTTGCCGGCCACGCATTGCGCGACGCCGGCCACCGTCGGGAAGGCCCGCGCCGACGACTGCAGCGCGCTCTTCACCTGCGCCGGCGTGAGGCTGGAATTCACCGACAGCATCAGCGCGATCGTGCCGCTGACCAGCGGCGTGGAGAAGCTCGTGCCGGTGCCGCTGTAGTTGAAGGCGTTGCTGCCCGCGACCGGTGTGGATGTGCCGCTGTTGGTGGTGGACAGGATGGGGTACAGGCAGGCGCCGCTCGAATTGACGCAGTTGCCGCCCGGCGCGCTGATCGTGATCTGCGGACCGAGGTTGGAGAACCCGACCTTCGAGCCCGCATGCCGCAGGCCCGCCACCGCGATGACGTTGTTGCAGTTGGCCGGCGTGCCGACGGCGATGCCGCCTTCCTTGGTGGGATCGTCGTTCTCGACGCCGTTGCCGGCCGCCACGACCACCGAGGCACCGGCGTTGTAGGCCGCGTTGATCGCGTCCTGGTAGGTGGACGTGCAAGCGCCGTCGCCACCCAGGCTCAGGTTGATGACCTTGGCCGGCGTGGCATTGGTGGGCAGGCCCGGGACGGTGACGCCCGCCGCCCAGCGCATGCCGGCGGCGATGTCCGAGGCCCAGCCGCCGCACTTGCCGAGCACGCGCACCGGCAGGATCTTGGCGTTGTAGGCGAGGCCGGCCATGCCCTGGCCGTTGTTGGTGATGGCCGCGATCAGGCCGGACACGCGGGTGCCGTGCCAGGAGCTGTTGCCGATGTCGTCGGCGGTGCAGCTGCTGCCGAGGCGGCCGCTGTTGATGTCGGACTGGTCGACCCAGTCGCCGGGGTCGCTCGGGTCGGCGTCGGCGCCGTCGCCGTCATTGGCGGTGGCGATCACATTGGTGCCGCTGTTGCCGAAGCCGATCATGTCGTAGCCGCCCGCCGTGAACTGGCCGGCCAGGTCCGGATGGTCAGCCCGCACGCCGGTGTCCAGCACCGCGACGACGACACCGGTGCCGGTCGCCTTGTCCCAGGCCGCCGGCGCGTTGATCGAGGAGACCACCGTCGAGTCCGGCGCCTTCAGGTACCACTGCCCCGCGGTGACGCCGGCGGAGGCAGCGGTCGCGTAGAGCGGATCGTTGGGGACGGCATAACGCTTCCACCAGCGGTCGACTTCCACCGATTCCACGTCGCCGTCGGCGGCGAGCCGCTTGGCCAGCTCGGCGGAACTCATGCCGCTGGCGGTGTAGACGTGCGTGCGGCTGTCGAGGCTGCGGCGCGCATGCAGCGTGGCCGAGTGCCGCAGCCCGAGCGTCGTGCCCCGCACCTGCGCGATGTCCTTGGCTTCGGCGGCGGTGGCGCGCATCGCCAGCGGTCTGACCTTGACCGCGTCGGCCTGGGCCTTGAAGCGCACGATGACGCGCGCGAAATCGGGTTGCTGATCCGGCTTCAACGCGGCGTTGGGGGCCGCGCCGGCGGCGCCGACCCCGAACAACCCGAACACCGCCATGGCCGCCACCAGGCGCTTCGGCAAACACAGCACGGACATGCGACAGCTCCACAAGACTGGGCTAACCAGTTTATGGGGACGTGCGCTAAGAAATTGCTAATGGCGCGACACATTTGCAGCCAGGCATCACCTCTAAAGGGGGATTCCTCACACAAACGCGATTGCGGGGCGAACAAAGTGGTGACCGTTCGTATCCGAGCTGCTTTTTGGGGGGCGACACCTGACCCCCGCAGGTCCGAGGGCGGCGGCTCGAAATGAAAAAGCCCCGCCAAGGCGGGGCTTCGAAAGGAACCGGGGATCCGGTCCCGGAGTCTCGCGTCGCTTACTTGGCGACGACCTTGACCATCTCGAGCACCTTGTTCGAGTAGCCCCACTCGTTGTCGTACCAGGAGACCAGCTTGACGAAGGTGCCGTCCAGCGCGATGCCGGCGTCGGCGTCGAAGATGGAGGTGCGCGGGTCGCCGCGGAAGTCGGTGGCGACGACCTTGTCCTCGGTGTAGCCCAGCACGCCCTTCAGGGCGCCTTCGCTCTGGGCCTTCATTTCGGCGCAGATCTCGGCGTAGGTGGCGTTGTTGTTGAGCTCGACGGTCAGGTCGACGACGGAGACGTCGGAGGTCGGCACGCGGAAGGACATGCCGGTCAGCTTCTTGTTCAGCTCGGGGATCACCACGCCCACGGCCTTGGCGGCGCCGGTGGAGGACGGAATGATGTTCTCGAGGATGCCGCGGCCGCCGCGCCAGTCCTTGTTGGACGGGCCGTCGACGGTCTTCTGGGTGGCGGTGGTGGCGTGCACGGTGGTCATCAGGCCGCGCTTGATGCCCCACTTGTCGTTCAGCACCTTGGCCAGCGGAGCCAGGCAGTTGGTGGTGCAGCTGGCGTTGGAGATGATGGCCTGGCCGGCGTAGGTCTTGTCGTTGACGCCGTAGACGAACATCGGGGTGTCGTCCTTGGACGGGGCCGACATGATCACCTTCTTGGCGCCCGCGGCCAGGTGCTTCTCGCCGGTTTCCTTGGTCAGGAACAGGCCGGTGGCCTCGACGACGATGTCGGCGCCGACCTCGTTCCACTTCAGCTCGGCGGGATCCTTGACCTGGGTCAGGCGGATGCGCTGGCCGTTGACGATCAGCGTGTTGCCGTCGACGGCGACGTCGCCCTGGAAGCGGCCGTGCACGCTGTCGTGCTTCAGCATGTAGGCGAGGTAGTCCGGCTCCAGCAGATCGTTGATGCCGACGATCTGGATGTCCTTGAAGTTCGCCACGGCGGCGCGGAACACCATGCGGCCGATGCGACCGAAGCCGTTGATACCGATCTTGATGGTCATGAGGAAAGTCTCCTGCGAGTGAAATGAAAGCGGTGCGTCGTGGGCCCGCCATCCATCGAGTGGACGGCGTGTCCCGGAGGTGTCCGGTCCGGCCGCTCCGCGCGGGCCGGGCTGAGTCAGCGGGGCCGTGGCCGCGGAGGCCGGAAACGTTCGATTTGAACAGATAGTCGCGGCCGCACGTTCCGAACGGGTTACCAGGTTTCAGCTCGCGGGACGATGCGGTTACATGGCGGATGCGGGAGCGCCCGGCTCAGCGCGAGGCGGCGCTCGACACCGTCGCGGAAGGCTGCAGGCGCAGCGGGGCGGGACTCAGTCATCGGACAGGTTGAGCTCGAGCGTCGACAGTCGTTTCAGGAGGGACTCGCGTCGGGCGTCGATGGCGCACTCCCGCTCGGCAGCGTGACGACGCCACAAGGCACCTGGACGCGCGTCTCCGAGCTGAACAGACGCTCGAACTGGTCCCGCGGCAGGTCCAGTTCCAGCGCGGCGAGCCACTTCAAGAATGGCTCCCGTCGCGGATCGTGCGTCGAGGACGGGCCCCACTCCGCCACGGGATTGGCCTTGGCCGGCTGCAACAGCGCCCACTTCACCTCGAAGGGACACCCCATCGTGTCGAGGTCGAATGTAGCGGCCTGCTTCGCGGTCTTCTTCGCGCTGCTCAGCAGCACTTTCAGCGGCAGCGGGCTCGTCAGCTTGCTCCGGGCGCCATCCGGCGTGTAGTGGAAGTGCTGCTCGAAGATCACGGGCCTGTCCTGTGGCGTGAGGCAGGCCGCCCGATAGGTGCTGGCGTGGGCCACGAACTGCTTCAGCAACGCCTCGGAGGCCGAGTTGTAGGTCACGTGGATGTCCGGCGGCGTGTCCGCCGAGTTGAACCTCATGGTCAACAGCGTGTTGGCGACCGAGTCCTGCAGGGTCTCCGTCTCCAGGACCGGCGCCTGGAACGTCTCGCCGAGACATCGAATCGCGTACAACTGACGTTCGCGTTCAGTCGCGGGCGTGCTGTCGCGCTTCTCCGTTGCCGATGTCGGGCCCTGGTCGGCCATCGCCATCGGTCCGGACAGGGCCAGCGCCACGCCGCCGAGCAGGCGAGCAACTGTCGAGCGTCTCATGTGAATCCTCCTCGATCGTTCTTCTGTCGTGTTCTCCGCGCGCAGCATCGAGGCCGCGCGTCCGGACGTGAAAAGAGGTGCGCGAGGCACCTCTTCATCTCGTGCTAGAACCGGCCAGCGCGATTCGCGCTCAGCCCTTCAGGCGGGCGTGGCCGATGGCGACCTTGACCGTGTCGGCGACGTTCTCCGGCGTGAAGCCGAAGTGCTTGAACAGCACGTTGGCCGGGGCCGATTCGCCGTAGGTGTCCAGGCCGACGACGGCCGAGACGCCGTACTTCCACCACAGGTCGGTCACGCCGGCCTCGATGGCGACGCGCGGCAGGCCGTCCGGCAGCACGCTCTTCTTGTACTTGGCGTCCTGGCGGTCGAACACGCTGGTGCAGGGCATCGAGACGACGCGCACGGCGATGCCGGCCACGGCCAGCTGCTGCTGCGCGGCGACGGCCAGCTGCACTTCCGAGCCGGTGGCGATCAGCACGGCCTGCGACTTCTTCTTCAGGCCGATGTCGGCCGGCTCGCTCAGCACATAGCCGCCGCTGGTGATCGCGTCCACGGCCTCGCCCGACTTCTTCAGGTAGGGCAGGTTCTGGCGGCTCAGCGCCAGCACGCTCGGGCGCTGGCCGTTGGCCAGGGCCATGGTCCAGGCCACCGCGGTCTCGGCGGTGTCGGCCGGACGCCAGACGTCCAGGCCGGGGATCAGGCGCAGGCTGGAGACGTGCTCGACGGACTGGTGCGTCGGGCCGTCTTCGCCCAGGCCGATGGAGTCGTGCGTGAACACGTGGATCACGCGCTGCTTCATCAGCGCGGCCATGCGGATGGCGTTGCGGCTGTAGTCGCTGAAGGTCAGGAAGGTACCGCCGTAGGGGATGAAACCGCCGTGCAGCGCGACGCCGTTCATGATCGCGGCCATGCCGAACTCGCGCACGCCGTAGTTGATGTGGCGGCCGCCGTTGGAGCTGCCGTCGGCTTCCAGGCGGAAGGCGGGCGTGCTCTTGGTGTTGGTCAGGTTGGAGCCGGTCAGGTCGGCGGAACCGCCCAGCAGCTCGGGCATTGCGGCGGTGAAGGCTTCCAGCGCGAGCTGGCTGGCCTTGCGGGAGGCGACGGTCTCGGCCTTGTCATGGGCACCGATGACTGCCTGCGCGGCGACGTCGGCGAAGTTGGGCGGCAGCACGCCGGCGATGCGGCGCGAGAACTCGGCGGCCAGTTCCGGGAACTGGGTCGCGTAGGCCTCGAACTTTTCGTCCCAGGCCTGCTCGAAGCCGGTACCGGCGTCCTTCGCGTCCCAGTCGGCATAGACCTCGGCGGGCAGCACGAAGGGCTCGTGCGACCAGCCCAGCGCTTCGCGGGTCAGCTTGATTTCCTCGGCGCCGAGCGGTTCGCCATGGGCCTTGGAGGTGTTGGCGCGGTTCGGGCTGCCCTTGCCGATGTGGGTCTTGGCGATGATCAGCGAGGGCTTGTCCTTGCTGGTCTTGGCCAGGGCGATGGCGGCGTCCACGGCGTCGACGTCGTGGCCGTCGACCGGGCCGACGACGTTCCAGCCGTAGGCCTCGAAGCGCTTGGCGGTGTCGTCGCCGAACCAGGGTCCGACCTGGCCGTCGATGGAGATGCCGTTGTCGTCGTAGATCGCGATCAGCTTGTTCAGCTTCCAGGAGCCGGCCAGCGAGCAGGCTTCATGGCTGATGCCTTCCATCAGGCAGCCGTCGCCCAGGAACACGTAGGTGTGGTGGTCGACGATGGCGTGGCCATCCTTGTTGAATTCCTTGGCGAGCTGCTTTTCAGCCAGCGCCAGGCCGACGGCGTTGGTGATGCCCTGGCCGAGCGGGCCGGTGGTGGTCTCGACGCCGGGGGTGATGCCGACTTCCGGGTGGCCCGGGGTCTTGGAGTGCATCTGGCGGAAGGCCTTGAGCTCGGAGATCGGCAGGTCGTAGCCGGTCAGGTGCAGCAGGGCGTAGATCAGCATGGAGCCGTGGCCGTTGGACAGCACGAAGCGGTCGCGGTCGGCCCACTGCGGGTTGGCCGGGTTGTGGCGCAGGTGGCGCTTCCACAGCGCGACGGCGATCTCGGCCATGCCCATCGGGGCGCCCGGGTGGCCGGAGTTGGCCTGCTGGACGGCGTCCATCGCCAGGGCACGGATGGCGTTGGCCATCTGGGTGGTGTTCGGGGTGACGACGGCAGCGCTGGTCTCGGCCATGGTGTTGGTCTCGGGCAGGGGTTGGGGCAAACCCGAGATTCTAGTGAAGGCGCCGGGGAGCGGTTTCCGGGTGTGCGCGGGGTGACGAAAAGTGCGCGGAAGCGTATCGGGGAGCGGGCTCTAAACTCGCGGCCTCAATTTCTGGACCCATCGATGCGAGCCATGATCCTCGCGGCCGGGCGCGGCGAGCGCATGCGGCCGCTGACCGACCACACGCCCAAGCCCCTGCTGAAGGTGCGCGGCAAGCCGCTGATCGAGTGGCACATCGAGGCCTTCGCGCGCGCTGGCATCCAGGACATCGTGATCAACACGGCGTGGCTGCACGAGCAGTTCGAGGCGACGCTCGGTGACGGGTCGCGGTTCGGCGTCAAGCTGCACTACAGCCACGAGGGCGAGCGCTACGGCCGCGCGCTGGAGACGGGCGGCGGCATCGCGACGGCGCTGGACCTGCTGTGCGCGGACGGCGACGACGCGTTCTGGGCAGTGTCGGCGGACATCTTCATTCCCGACTTCGCGTTCGACCCGGCGAAGGCGTCGGCCTTCGCGGCGAGCCCGCTGCTGGCGCACCTGTGGTTCGTGCCGAAGCAGCCGCGGCATCCGACGGGCGATTTCGGCATCGACGCGCAGGGCTTCGCGACGATCGCTGGCGACCTCGAGGTCTACAGCAACATCGGGCTGTACAAGCGCGCGTTCTTCGACGGCGTGACGCCGGGCGAGCACCAGCGCATCCGGTTCAGCCTGGACCGCGCGATCAAGGCCAGGGCGGTGACGGCGGAGCTGTACACAGGGCCGTGGGCGAATGTGGGATCGCCGGAGCAGCTGGAAGAGCTCAACGCGCGGGGCTGAAGACGTTCAGTCGACCTTCACCAACTTGCCTTCATGGAATCTGAAGGCCGTGCTCTCGAGATAGGCCGCGTTCTCTTCAGCCTCGCGCTTGAGGACGATGTGCTCTTGCGGCTTCGAGTCGACATAGGCCTGCAAGCGCGACATCACTTCTGCCTCGGGTAGACCCATCCATTCCTTCTCGACCAAGGCGGTAACTACTGCCGCTTGACGGGTCGTCGAGTCGAAACTGGCTCGGAGATAGGTCAGCGAAATACCGCCATCCAGCACGTGATAAGCCAGCACAAGGCAAAGCACGGCGAGGAGCGCCGTGCTGATCATCCAAGGAAGTGGAGAACGCATGAGGTCGACGTCCAGAAACAAATAACCCGCCGTTTTGCACGTCTGCTTGCGCAGAACCCTGGCCGAAAACCAGGACGTGTGGCGGGTGTGTTGGGATGAAGTTTATGCGGCAACTTCGGGATGAAGCAAGCGCCGCGTGATGTCCCTGATCTCAGGCTGACAAGACCTGGCCCCTCGGAGGGATGCGCATCCCCCCGCATCCCCCGCGCGACCCCACGAAGGCGGATCCGCCGGAGCTCTTTGATCTTTATCAGAGAGTGAGTCTGCGACCGGTTGCACGATGGACTCCGGTGTTTCAAACCCACCTTGCGTCTCCCGTCCTCGCGTTCAATGCGAAGGCGTCGTCCATGCCATTTCGATCATGGGCGAGATGGGCCATTCCGTGAGGGTGGCCACACGGCGAAAGCAAGGTGGTTTGAACATCTCGCCCACCCCTTCGACCCGATCGAACGCATGCCGCGGCTCGACGACGAAGCCGGTGGTTTCCAACGTTCACCGGAGTCGTACGAACATGGGAAGCCTTCTTCAAACGCAAACCAGCGAAGCCAGCAAGCCGCTTCGCGACCGCCGCCCGCTCGCGGACTTCGATCTGCGCTCGCTCATCTGCCTTCAGAACGAATGGGGCATGAGCGACGCGCAGGTCTTCGGTCTGCGGCTCGGCGCCGATGCCGTCTGCCTGCGCTCGGACGTGTCCGTCGCCTCGGCGATCGCCAACCTGCGGCACACGCTCGTGTCCGCGGCGGCGACCCTGACGATGGTCGAGGACAACTGCGTGGAGGGCGATCCCTCCCGCCACGTGGTGGAAAGCGTGCGTCAGTCGCTGCGCGAAGGGCTTGGGATGCTGGGCATCGTGAGCCGCGCCGTTGACGAGTCCGCCGTTTGAGATCGCAATTTGCGATCTCAAACAGGGAAACGGCAATCTCGCAAAGCCGCCCACGCTCATGGGTCAATGACATGGCCCATGAGCGTGGGCGGCTGCGCGTTCGTCCTAGCGAGATGTTGAGACTGCGGCCTCGATCTTTGAGATCGCAATTTGCGATCTCAAACCTGCGGCACGAAGAATCTGGACCATTGTTTTGAGATCGCAATTTGCGATCTCAAACGTTGAGCTTGAATTGAATCGGTGTCCGTAGTCGTTGAGCAAGACCTGTCCCCTCAATTTCCTTCTAGTTCCCTCTAAGGGAGGAACGGACCTGTGACTTTGATATAGATCACAAAGCGAGCACGCGAATGCGGACAGCATGCATCTCATGTTGTTCCGATCCGGAGAAGTCCTCGTGGAAGTCTTTCATCGCACTTCGCTGGCCGAAGAGTTGGCCACCTACATCCTTGATGACGCCACGGCGTCCGCGAGTTCTTCGCTCTTGCTGACCGCGCCCCGCGGCACTGGCAAGTCCACGTTTCTTTCCTACGACCTGAACCCGGCGCTGACTCGTCGTGGTGCAGTCGTCATCCAGGTCGATCTATGGACACGTCGTGGAGAGGACCCGGGCGAGATGCTCGCCGACGAGATCCGGAGTGCCCTCGCTCGTCATGAAGGCGCGCTGATCCGTCTCGCGCGCAAGACGGGCCTCATCGACAGGGGGCACGGCGCTTGGCCGCTCGGCGTCTTGCGCGATGGCATCGGCAACATGGTGCCGGTGACACATGCGCTCGCCGCGCTCTCGGAAGAGTGCGAGCAGATCGTGGTCCTCATCGTGGACGAGGCGCAGGACATCGTCACCACCCGGAACGGAAAGAACACCCTGCGCGCCATTCGTTCCGCGATCGAGGAGTTGAACATGGGGTCTCCTCATGGGATCCGGCTGGTGGCGGTCGGCTCGGAGCGCGACAAGCTGTCGATGCTGGCGCGCGACCTGACGTCGTCCTTTGGTGATCGGCATGTGAGGGACTTTCCCTTGCTGGGCCAGGAGTTTGTCGAATGGTTCTGCCGCCACTCGCCGGGTTCCAAGCGCCTGGATGCGAGTCAGGTGGGTGAACTCTTTCGTCGGCATGGCAGCCGACCTGCCCGTCTCGCGGCTGGCCTGGATGTCTTCCTGAGCAGGACCGACGGCAATCCGGGCGAGCCCTTCGACGCGCTGTCAGCCGCGATGGTCGAGCAGGAGCGCCACGCGGTCCAACACCTGCTGCTGCGACTCCGTTGGCTCAGCCCGCTCGAGTTCGCCGTTCTCCGTGTCATCGCGGCGCAGGGACGGGAGTGCGCGCCGCTCTGGCCGAGGACCATCCAGACGCTGCGGACCGTGCTGATGGAGGATGGCAATCCAGCCACCATGGACGTCGATGTCGTGCAGGTGGGCGCAGCGCTGGAGACGCTGCGGGAGAAACGTCTGTTGTGGCGCTCGGTCGACGGCCCATACGCGCTTGAAGACATGGCGATGCGAGACATGCTCGAGAAAGCAGGGCTCCTGACTGCTGCGACTCGGCAGGTGACACCTCTCTTCGCCGTGACCGACTGAAGCCGGGACTTCCGATGTCGAATTCCACATCGGTCGAACTGGCCGCAGCGGAAAGCATCTCGTTGCGTATCGCCATCGTGCGCGGACAGCGTGTACTGACGGACGCTGATCTGGCCGCGCTCTATGGTGTCGAGACGGGGCGCCTGAACGAGGCGGTCAAGCGCAATCTCCCAAAGTTTCCGCAGGACTTCATGTTCACGCTCTCCGCGGAAGAGTTCGCTTCGTTGAGGGCACAACTTGCAACTTCAAACGACGCGCTGGGCGGTCGCGGAGGTCGGCGCTATGCGCCCCGCGTGTTCACGGAGCATGGCGCCTTGATGGCCGCCACGGTTCTCAACAGCCCTCGCGCGGTGGAGGTTTCGCTGTACGTCGTTCGGGCATTCGTGCGCCTGCGTGAACTAGCCGCGTCGCATGTCGATTTCGCGCACCGGCTCGACGAGATGGAGGCTCGAACCGAGGCGTTGGCCAAGCACCAGGAGACCTTCAGTCGGCAGGCGAGCGACCAGTTCAAGCAGGTGTTTGACGCGTTGAGGGACTTGATGCGTCCCCCGAGTCCGCCACCGAAGCGGCCGATCGGCTTTGTCCCACCGTCAGACGATGCCTCAGCGAGCTCGGATCTTTGAGATCGCAATTTGCGATCTCAAACCCGCGTCACGGAGAAAGTGGACTGATGTTTTGAGATCGCAATTTGCGATCTCAAACGTCGGGGCCGGACTCAGCGCGCCGTGGCCACCGGCCGCCCGGCCCAACGCTCGCACTGCTGCCGCACCAGCTCGTTCAGCAGCTGTTCCTTCTCGACCACGCCGCGCGCCCAGGTCGCGTCGTTGCCTTGCCAGCGCATTTCCTCGCGCACGTACCGCAGCGCCGGCTCCGCCTTCAGCGCCACCGCATGCGGCTCCAGCGCATGCAGCGTGACGTTCAGGTCCTCGCGCAGGCTGCGGTGCTCGCCGCTCTTCGGATCGACGAAAGTCCCGTCCAGCCCGAACCGGCACGCCTGGAACCGGTTGAAGGTGTAGGGCAGGTAGTCGTCCTCATGCAGCTCGAAGGGCTTGTCGTGCGAGATCCACCGCGCCAGGCACTGGATCAGCGCCGCCAGCGCCGACGCCTTCTCGATCGTCAGCGGCGTGTCCAGCACGCGCACCTCGATCGTCCCGTACTCGGGCTTGGGCCGGATGTCCCAGTAGAAGTCCTTCATGCTCTTCACGACGCCCGTGTGGGTCATCTTCTCGAAGAACACCAGGAAGTCGTCCCAGGTCAGCACGAAGGGTGCGCGCCCCGACAGCGGGAACGCGAACACCGAGTTCAGCCGCGCCGAATGGAAACCCGTGTCGTTGCCCTGCACGTAGGGCGACGACGCCGACAACGCGATCAGGTGCGGGATGAAGCGCGACAGCCCGTGCAGCAGCCGCAGCGCGTGGTCCGGCCCCTCGCAGCCGATGTGCACGTGCTGCCCGAACACCGTGAACTGCTTGCTCAGATAGCCGTACAGCGACGAGATCTCCTGGAAGCGCGGCTTGTCGAAGATCCGCTGCTTGCTCCAGTGCTGGTACGGATGCGTGCCGCCGCCCGACAGGCCCAGGTTGAGCCGGTCGGCGCTGCGCACCAGCGCGTCGCGCGTGACGGTCAGCTGCTCCAGCACCTGCTCGTAGTTCGTGCAGACGTTGGTGCAGAGCTCGATCATCGAGTCCGTGATCTCGGGCGTGACATCGCCCGGCACGGTCTCGCCCTTCATGACCCGGAGCAGGTCCTTGGAGCCCGGCATCAGGTCATAGTCGTGGCGGTTGACGATCTGGAGCTCGAGCTCCACGCCCATCGTCAACGGTTTCGAAATGGCAAATGGTTCGAGGCTCATCGCTTCGCAGCCTCCTTGACTACAGGCGTTTCAGGGTGATGTTCGCCGGCCAGGCGCAGCCCCCATTGCACGGCGATCGGACCGACGAGTTCCATCAGCGCGATCGTCGACAGGATGACCGGCGCCAGCATCGCCGCCACCGGCGGATGGTGCAGCTGCACCTCGCTGAAGAGCACCAGCATCGTGCCCGACACCGGACTCAGGCACACCGCCAGCGCGATGCCCTGGCGGGCGTCGATGCCGCTCAGCCGCGCCATGCCGGTCAGCGCCAGCGCCTTCGCGAGCAGGCGCAGCAGCAGCAGCGCCAGCGCCAGCACCGCGCCCGCGGCCAGCGCCTGCAGCGTCCAGGCGGAGCCGACCGCGACGAACAGCATCAGCACCAGCACCCCGCCCGCCGTGCCGAAGTGGCGCGGCCAGACCCAGGGGCGCTCGGTCGTGTTGCGCAGGATCATGCCGGCCAGCAGCGGCACCAGCAGCGTCGACAGGTTCAGCACCCGCGCCGCGCTCAGCGCCACCAGGACCAGGCCCAGCAGCATCAGCACCGAGTTCTCGTTGCGCAGGTCCAGCCGGCGCATCAGGTTGGCGGTCAGCCGCGCCAGCAGCGCCGCCACGATGATCGAGCCGATGAAGGCATACAGCGGCTGCGCGACAGCCTCCAGCCAGTCGCCCTTCTGGTCCAGCGCGAGCCAGCCCAGCAGCAGCTTGTGCGCGAGCACGCCGTAGATCGTGTTCAGCGAGGTCAGCGCCAGCATGCGCTCGCTGACCTGGCCGGCCGCGCGCAGCTCCGCGCCGACCCGGCCGACGACCGCGGCGCTCGAGGCCATCGTCAGCACCGCGCAGCTGAACGACACCAGCGGACTCACGCCCAGCAGCGTCAGCCCGAAACCGACCACCACGAAGGAGGCGAGCGCCTCCGCCGCGCTCGCGCCGAGCAGCGCCTTGTTGTTGCGCAGCCAGCGCAGGTTCACGCGCGAGCCCATCTCGAACAGCAGCAGCGCGAGCGCCAGATCGACGACGAGCCGCAGCCGCGCATCGAGCGCGCCGTTGGCGAAGATGCCGTGGCCGAGCGCGGCCAGCACCATGCCGACGACGCTGTAGCCGACGACGCGAGGCAGGCCGAGCCGGCGGTTCACGAATTCGCCGAGCACGCCGGCGGCCACCATCGTCAGCGAGGCCCAGAACAGCCAGTCGGGCCGGGGCGGCCAACTGCTGAACTGCAGGAAGTTCGCAAGGTCGTTCATCAAAGCAGGGGATCCTCGTTGAATGGACGGCCAGCGATTCTAGGTCGCTGGTTCTCGGTGCCGCGCGAAACGCGGCGTCCTCGCGCCAGGGCAATCGGCGCGCGCGCCTCGACAGGCGCGTCGCCATGGGGCCTGGCCGCTGTGTCAGGCCTTGCCCCGGAGAGGGACGCCCTGGATTGCCGTCATTTCTGCCTGTGAATTCCTGATGGCAGGAGGTCGCTGCCGACAACTGAGGCCGCGCCATTTTTTCTTCTGGGTGCCACATGACTGCCAGCCATCGCTCGACCTCCATCGATGACCCGACCTCTTCTCACGATTGCGCGGATGCCCGTGCCTCCGGCGCTGGCGCCGGTGTCACGACCGACCGCGTCGACGCCACCCGCCGGCGTCTGCTCGGCGGCGCGGCTTCGGCCAGTCTCCTGGGCGCGCTTCCGGTCCACGGCATTGCCGCCGGCAACGAGCCCTTGAATGTGCGCTTCACGCATGGGGTGGCCAGCGGCGATCCGCTCGCCGACCGCGTCATCCTGTGGACGCGCGTGATCCCGCAGGGATCGGGGGACGTCGATGCCGAGCCCGGGCCGCCGAAAAGGCCGCAGCCCGAGGTTCCCGTGCAGTGGCAGGTCGCCGAAGACGTGAACTTCAGCCGCGTCGTCGCCAGCGGCGAGGAACGGGCGGTCCGATCCGACGACTACTGCGTGAAGGTCGACGCGCAGGGGCTGAAGCCGGCGACGCGCTACTGGTACCGGTTCACGTCGGGATCGGCCGCGTCGCCGGTCGGCCAGACGAAGACGCTGCCCGTCGGCGACGTGAAGCAGGTGCGCTTCGCGGTGTTCTCGTGCGCCAACTACGCGGCGGGCTACTTCAACGTCTACGCCGAGGCGGTCAGGCGCATGGACGAGGATCCCGGCCGCTACGACGCGTTGCTGCATCTCGGCGACTACATCTACGAATCGTCGGCCGACGGGTATGCCAGCGGGGACGCGAAAGCGCTGGGTCGCGTCGTCGATCCGCCGCATGAGGCGGTGAATCTCGTCGACTACCGCCGTCGTTATGCGCAATGCCGCGGCGATGAGCATCTTCAGCGCCTGCACGCGCTGGCGCCGATGATCGCCGTGTGGGACGACCACGAGTTCGCCAACGACGCCTGGATCGGCGGCGCGGAGAACCACCAGGACGTCGAGGGCACCTTCAAGAAGCGGCGCAATGCCGCAGCGCGCGCATGGCGGGAATGGCTGCCGGTGCGGGACAAGGCTCCACTGCAGGACAAGGCTCAACGTCTGGTCTGCTATCGCGGCTTCGAATTCGGCAACCTGTTGTCGCTGAACATGCTCGACACCCGCCTTCGCAGGCGCATGAAGAAGCTGGCGTTGAAGGACTTCTTCCGGGCGACGGCCTTCGACGAGGAAGCGTTCCGCAACACCGTCAACCATCAGGAACGCGATCTGCTGGGGACGGCGCAGTGGGTCTGGCTGTCGGAGCGCATGAAGGAGTCGAGAGCCACCTGGCAGGTGCTGGGCCAGCAGGTCCTGATGGCGCGGATGGCAGTGCCCCTGCCCCTCATGATGGAGTGGGTGAAACCGGGAAGCGGACTGACCCCCTCAGCGTACGCCGCCTTGGTGGACAAGGAGGGGACGCAACCGTCGTCGCTCACGTCGGACGAGAAGCAGATGCTGGCCCTGCTGAAGCTGCCGCCCGTCCCATACAACCTGGACGCCTGGGACGGATACCCCGATTCGCGACACCGTCTGCTGGATAACGTCCTCAGGCATGGCAAGAACCTCGTGGTCCTGGCTGGTGATACCCACAATGCCTGGGCCAGCGACCTGAAGGATCGTCAGGAGCGCCACATGGGCGTGGAGTTCGCGACGCCCTCGGTCTCCTCGCCGGGGCTGGAAGTCACTCTTGCCAAGGAGAATCCGACGCAGGTGGCCGAGCTGTTCCAGAAATCCGTCAAGACCTTGCGGTTCGCGGAGACCTCACGCCGCGGTTATATGGAAGTCACCGCGACGCCCGAATCTTGTCGTGCCGACTGGATCCTGATCAGTACCGTGAAGGAAAAGGTCTACACCGCGGAGGTCGTCGAGACCATGCACGTGCTGCCCGGCAAAAGCAATCGGAAGCTGATCCGCGGCGCTCCCGCCGCCTGACCCGCCGCCTGACTGCGGCGAGCCGTTCAGCGTCCATTGTCGCCGGCGGGCGCGCCACGCGGCGCGTCCTGCCATGATCGCACCACATGGAGCGCCTCGCTGGACAGCCACTCGCTCATCGCGCCCCGCGCCTGCCGGCGCACGGTGCCCTCGTCCATCGCGGGCGCGCCGACGATGCCTTCCCAGCCATTGCGTCCCGCGCGCTTGACCGCATACAGCGCCTCGTCCGCGAGCGCGATCGTCGCGGCCCAGTCCAGCGCGCGCGGGAAGGCCGGCGCCAGCGGGAAGGCCGCGAAGCCCACCGAGCAGGTGACGTCCACGGTCCGGCCTTCGCCGAGTTCGAAGGGTGCGCCGCTGACCTGCAGGCGTGCGCGCTCGGCGAGCTCCGCCGCATGCGTGCGCGAGGTGCCGCGCGCCACGATGAGGAATTCCTCGCCGCCCCAGCGCACGAGGTAGTCCGCTTCGCGGAACACGGCGGTCAGGCGCCCGCGCATCTGCTGCAGTACCGCGTCGCCGGCCGCGTGGCCGAGACGGTCGTTCAGCGCCTTGAAGTGGTCCAGGTCGAGCAGGAAGAAGATCAGGTCGCCGTCCTCGGGCACCGTCGCGCCGTCGTTGCGCGCCTGTTCATGCCGACGCACGGCGAGCGTCACGTCCGCATCGATGTGCTGCGTCAGGAAACGCCGGTTGCGCAGCCCGGTCAACGGGTCCGACAGGCTCGATTCCTCCAGCGCCACCGTCTTGGCCTGCAGGTCCAGCGAGAGGCGTTCGAGTTCTGCCGTCCGCGCGCGCACCTTGATCTCCAGCGCCATCTGCGAGCGCCGCAGGTAGGAGGTCCGCAGCGCCACCAGCGCGTAGACCAGCGCGATCAGCGCGGCGCCGCCGAGCGTGCGTGCCCACCAGGTCTGCCACCAATCCGGCAGCACGCGCACCGGGATGTCGAGCTCCAGCGGGCTCCACACGCCGTTGCGGTTGGTGCCGCGCACCCGCAGCCGGTAGCGGCCCGGATCGAGGTTGGTGTAGACCGCCACGCGCAGGTCGGCGCCGGTGCTGATCCACTCCGGATCGAAGCCTTCGAGCTGATACGCGTAGCGGTTGCGCTCGGGTTCGCTGAAGTCGAGCGCGGCGAACTCGACGCTGAAGCTGCGGTTGTCCGCGCCGATGGTCAGTCCGTCCTGCGGCAGCTTGCCGGCGGCCAGACGCTGGCCGTCCACGCGCAGCTCGGTGGCGACCAGCGCGGGCCGGTAGGCCCAGGCCTCGAAACGCTCGGGCGTCACCACCAGCACGCCCTTGCTGCCGCCGAACAGCAGCCGGCCGTCGCGCGTCTTCAGGTAGGCGCGGAACCAGCCGGTGCCGATGTCGACGCCGTCGGCGTTGGTCAGCTCGTAGTAGTTGTCCCTGGCCGGGTCGTAGACGAAGCTCTGCGTCCAGATGCGGCCCTCGCCGTCCTCGAGCAGGTTGGCGCCGAAGGCGCGGCCCGAGACGCCGTGCCTGTCGCTGATGCGGTCGAACTCGGCCTCGCGGCCGTCCCAGCGGGTCATCAGGTGCAGGCCCGCCGCGGTGTCTATCCACAGCCGCTGCTTCGAATCGACCAGCAGGCCGACGATCGAATGGTGGCTCAGGTCGCGACCCGGACGCGCACGCGCGACGATCAGCTCCTGGCCGCCGGGCTCGAGCCGGTACAGGCCCTTCTCGGTGCCGACCCACAGGCCGCCGTCCCCGGTCTCGGACAGCGCATTCACGTCGCCTGTCAGCGGCTGGCCGCCCTCCTGGCGAAGACGGACCGGCGCCGCGGTCGAACCGGCGCCGGGAGGCAGGCGATAGAGCCCGTCCTGCGTGCCGATCCAGAGCGTGCCGTCGCGCCCGGCGAGCAGCCGTCGCGCGCGGCCGGTGCCGGCCTGGATGACGCGCAGCAGCTGTCGATCGCGCGTGTACTGGTGCAGTCCACCGTCGCTGCCCAGCCAGATGGTGCCGTCCATCATCTGCACCAGGCTGGAGATGCGTCCACCCGACAGCCCGCGGCGCTGCCCCGGCGCCGGACGCAGCGTGGCCGTCGAACGCAGCTGCTCGTCGAGCACCGTCACGCCGCTCTCGTTGCTGCCGAGCCAGATCTCGCCCGTGTCCAGCTGCACCATCGCGCGGGTGCTCGGATCGATCAGCTGCGCCTGCTTGCCGGGGTCGCGTCCGCGCACCCAGGTGCTGGTGTTCGACGGGTTGTGCCGCTGCAGGCCGCCGCCGTAGCCGCCGGTCCAGATCCAGCCGGCGCGGTCGCGCATGAGCGCGCGCACCTCGTTGCCGCCGAGGCTGCCGCGATTGAGCGGATCGTGCTTCATCACGCGCAGCAGTTCGCCGCTGTCGACCGCGCGCAGCTCCAGCCCGCCGTTGCGGCCGAGCCAGAGGTGGCGCTCGTCCAGCGCGACGAAGGCGTTGACCGAGCCGTTCACCGCGTCCTCGGCGCGCTCGAGCAGACGGCCCTCGCCGGTCTTCGGATCGACGACGGCGAGGTCGCCCTGCTGCGTGCCGGCCCAGACGCGGCCGTCGGGCGCGACGAACAGGCTCAGCACGATCCTGCCGGCCAGGCCCGGCTTGCCCGGCGTCGAGAACACCGGTTCGAAGCGGTCGGCGCCGGCGCGCTTGCGCGCCAGTCCTTGCCAGGTGCCGACCCACAAGGCCCCTTCACCGTCGACGGCCAGCGACTGGACGCGGTCGTCGGGGAGGGCGCCCGGCACCGGGTCGGCCTGGCGGAAATGCTGGAAGCGGCCTTCGACCGGGTCGTAGCGGTCCAGGCCGTGGCCGATCGTGCCGATCCACAACCGGCCGTCGCGGTCCTCCGCCAGCGCCCGGATCGTGCCGGCGGACACCGCGCTGCGCGGCAGCTGCGGGTTGGCGTCGGAGCGGAACAGCGACAGCTTCTCGCTCTGCGGGTCGTAGGCGGCCAGGCCGTCGGCCTCGGTGCCGATCCACAGCCGGCCGTCGCGTGCCACCAGCAGGGCGCGGATGAAGCCCAGGCTGCGCGCCGAACGCACGCCGTTCTCGATCGGGGCGCCGGGTTGGCGGAAGTGGTAGCCGTCGAAGCGCACCAGGCCGGCGCCGGTGCCGATCCACAGGAAGCCGGCACGGTCCTGCGCGACCGCCGAGATGATGTTCAGGGGGACCGGCGCGTCGATGCCCACGGTCTCGAAGCGCGGCTCGGCGAGCAGGGAGACGTCGGAGGCGGTGAGGGGCGACGCGGGTGCTGATGCCGATGCCGATGCCGATGCCGTCTGGCCGTCGGCCGGGAACGCCGCGACGCCACGCGGCGTGAGCGCCATGGCCGAGGCCAGGACCAGCACGACGGCGGCGCACAGACTCGGCAGCAGGGAAACGGCACGTCGTCGCAGCATCGCCAGGGATGCTAGCCCGTCGCCTCGCGCGAATGCGGCACTGGCGCGACAGACAGGCCCCGTCAATGAGGGGCCCGGCGGGCGGTGTGCGGATCAACCCCGGGCTGGCCTGCATGGTCCGCTGGCCCTCACCCCCGCCCTCTCCCGCAAGCTGTATGGACCGGGGACATGGGTAACAGGTGTGCCAGGACATGGGTAACAGGTCCGATCCAGGTTAGTCAGCCTGGCACAAGTCGAT